>Ga0185299_10000560_pt1 | contig 95509 bp, 87 predicted proteins | sample PaiPotPPA55metaG_FD_128002 | JGI IMG/M metagenome (GOLD analysis project Ga0185299, IMG submission 128002) | Iron sulfur acid spring bacterial and archeal communities from Banff, Canada, to study Microbial Dark Matter (Phase II) - Paint Pots PPA... ... | reverse complement strand
GCAGCGCTCCCGCCGTCAATACGAAAATGTGCGTCATGACCGTTTTTGCAAGGTATCTGTCAAGCAGTGACAACTTCGCTCCAGCGAGGGGTCGGAGGGCCAACAAGAGCGCCGAGAACCCCGCGAACGTGATCATCAGGCCAGCCAATGTGTACAAAAGGGTTGCACCTTTGATTTCCATGTTTTGCTCTAGGGCAGTACATCAAATACCATGGCAAAAATCACCTCAAATAATTTGGGAAATCACAAGCAGATGTGTGAGTTTCCAAATTATTTGGCGTCTTCTTTTCCACGCTATTTGGCGTATGATGCGCGGAACCGAAGAGGCAAACCTCCTTCGCTACTCCACGATCCAGGCAGTAAAACGACGTTCGGTTCCCAACGGCGGATGACAAATGTTGGCTGCCATTCAAAGCCAGTGCGATAGTTCCACTATCAAAGAAAGGAGTCGGGCCCCGATATGAAAGTTAGCGAACAAGAACGTCGCTTGCATGATGCACAGGGTCACAAATTGGGCTTCTTGGCGGCTGCACTGGGCGCGTTCGCGATCGCAGCCGCAATTTGCAACGGGGCGACGCCAACGCCGGCCACACCAGAGTCAACCTGGCCAACGCAGGAATGGCGGACATCCAGCCCTGAAGAGGAGGGAATGGATTCAAAGGAGCTTGCTAAGTTGGTTGATTGGGGGACAACCCACAATTTCGACAGCTTGCTGGTACAACGGCACGGGAAGATTGTGGCCGAAGCATACTATCTCCCGTTGAGTCTGAACGCTCGGGTTTGAAATTTTCCTTCAGTCCTTCGGCGCTAATTCGGCTAACAGTTTCTCAAAGCGAGGATCTTTCCGTAGTGGATCCCAGCTGGGATTGGTCTTGAGATTTCCGTAATTTAGACCGTCACCTACAAGTGAGGCTCGTGTGCCTCCAGTAGCTGGCACTCTTGCTCAAGCCAGTTTCGGACAAGAGGGGAGATAGCTGGCGCTGAACTGGTGAGATGATTCATGGCATTAAGCCAAGTCTCTTGTTCCGAGTCGGTCGATGACCAGCCGTGAGGGCTGAAGGTAACAATCGAACCGTCCTTGTGCCTCCATGTGATCAGAAAGTTCTTAGTTCCCATTCCTACGATTCGGATTATTCCAATTCAAATGCCGACGGGGGTGGTCTGGAAGATTTCCCTAACCGGGCGAGGCGCTCCAATATGTATTGCGAAGTGTTGTAAGAGCTTTGGCGTATGGCAAAAGGTGAGCCGAAAGCTGTGGCGGGCGGTGGTGAGACGGAGTCGTGGTCGTGGCTATGAGAATCTGCCGCGTGCATCGGTGTGGCCCTCGGCTGTTAGTCGCGCATAACAAAAGCCGAGAATGCTCGGTGCTAAAAAGTTCTTAAAACGCCAGTTTCTTGCGGGAAATTATGAGCATTCCCGGCTATTCGGATTTTGAGGTTTGCCGTAGAACAGCAAAACCTTCACGAATATTCGGAAGAAAAGTCTGATCCGTTCAGGAAGGGGGATGAATTCTTCGATGACTGAAGAAAAGCTATTGCAATACCTGAGGTGTCACCAAGGGCTGCGACATATAGGTGTTGTCGCCAATGCCAATAGCTGTTCCGTCGCCCGGGTTCTTGAGCTGTCGATGGATCTGCGAAAACGAGGTTTGGTCGAACTACGAGCCTATTCAAGCGGGTTTCATTTACAGATCATCAGCGAGACTTTGAAAGCCAACGGAACTTGGAGCTGATCAAATACGAACTGCGGTCGGAGGTCTTAGACTCGAGAGTCTAGTACAAAAAAGAAACCGAAGCGCGAGGAACGGCGAACAACAATTAGAGCCTGGGGGACCGTGCACGGACGCATTGCCCGACTTCGGCATCTGGGCGCCTCGATGAGGCACCCGGTGCCTGCTCCCGAACAAGGAAAAGAGGATCGTTCGGGCGCCCAACGGTTAGAGAGGGAAAAGGTCATTCTGCTCCAGCAGAGTGACCTCTTCGCTTTTCAATCCGTGGCTCCTACAAGCCCAGAACGATTGCAAGCTTTCCAAACCTTCACGTTGCCAGCTGACAAACCGCGCTAGAACGGCGGCTGGTGAACGCGGTAAGGTGGTTTAGCGGAAGCGAGTCTACCCCATCGGGAACGTTGAACCTACCTCTCTGAACTTACAGGCTTCCTCCAGGGAAATGATGCCGGCGGCGGCTTCCCGAACGGCTTTCTCAAAGAGAGAAGCTTCACCTCGACGTTCCAGGATCCGTTGCAGATGCAAGGCCGGTGCGCGTTCTTGGATGGCGATCTTCACCTCGTCATCAACGATTAACGCTTCAAAAATGGCTTTTCGACCGCTTACCCCAGTCTTATGACAGAAATCGCATTTCCGGCCGCGGCGAACCGAGGTTACACCCGTTAACCATTCCGGTTTGATTCCGAGCCGAACCAGCCGTTCTTCCGGAGGTAATGATTCCTCGATGGCACATCGGGGACACAGTTTTTTAACTAACCGCTGCGAGATAGCCAGTTTCAGGCTGTCGGCAACCATGAAAGGTTGGGCCCGAAATAGGAATAACCGGTTAGGGACTTCGCAAGCCGAGTTCGTATGCAACGTCGAGATCGCTCGATGCCCCGAAGAAGACAACCGCATCAAAGCTTCAACACTTTCTTCATCGCGGATCTCTCCCATCATGACTACATCGGGTGCTTGGCGCAGAATTCCTCGGGCCCACATGGCAAAACTGTAAGGGCCGTCATCATCAACCTGGGTTTGGCTGATGTTCTCCAGGAACACTTCGATGGGTGATTCTGCAGTCAGGACGTTGTTTTTAACCGCATCGATGGAACGCAGAATACTATAGATGGTGGTGGTTTTGCCCGAACCGGTCGGTCCGCACAGGATCAAAAGCCCATGATCTCCCTCCATCAGATCCTTGATCGCGTTGACGTAATGGACAGGCATCCCAAGATCGGCCAACGATTTCACGCTGCGTTCGTCCCGCTGCAATCGTAGAACAGCTTGTTCGCCCTGAGCTTGATGGGAGGTGTTAACTCGGAAATCGTATCGCTGGACGCCGATCCTTATAGGGAAGGTACCGTCCTGCGGTAAGCGTACATACTGAATTTCGAGTCCGGAGATCACTTTGATTCGTGAGATAACTTGCTTGGCAATATGCCCTGGAAAATCTCCTTCCTGGTCGAACCAGTCTCCATCGACTTTATATCGAACCCGCATTTGTTGAGGAAATTCTTGGAACATGATGTCGCTCGCCCCCAACTCGACCCCCTTATACAGGATCGAATGCACAAACTTGATGACTGCCTCCTCATCGTTGCGATACCGATGGCTAGACTGCTGCAGACTATCGGCGTGAATTACTTCTAACCGTTCGTTTTTCCTGTCTGCATGATCCAGCGCAGACATGGTCCGCAGAATCCCCGACGCACTAATAGACATGCTTTCCGAGGTGGTAATAAACCGCTCTAAGGCTTCGCCATCGGCCAGGACCTGCTGAACGCTGAATCGATGCCGGAGAGCACCCTCGATCTCGGCTTTGACCTTTGGAGGCAATAACTTCTCGACCGCCAACGTCAGACGCCGTCGCGCACAATAGACCGGGCAGGCAGAATAGCGTCTCTGCAAGGTTGGGCTGAACCAATGGTTCACTTTCCCGGAGGGCGAAACTTCGCCCAGGTTAATCCAAGGCGGACCACCATTGGTTATCTCGGTTACCAGCCTTACATTCGAGGGGGTCAGATCCAGGTTATCGGCGACCAAATTCAGCACCTGCCTCAATTGATCGGGTTCACACCAGACCGCGGTGAGTTTAGGGACACCCCAAAAAACGTTCAGGACCTGAAACTCCGGTTGTTGCAGTAACGCATCCAGGCCGGGAATTGACGAAGCAATGGTTACCTCATTTAGCGTTCGAGCCACCGGAAGCAGTGGAACCGCCAAGGCGGGCATTCTGACTCCATTTGGCGAGAAGCGGAGCAACGTCGGATCGAACGGCGTCAAGGCGCTATCCCGAATCAATTTCGACAAAATCGACCCGAGCTCTAGATCGAAACTTTTGCTGTAGCGTTCGATAAGTGAATCGGCCTGCCAGATCGTCATCGGGCTGGTGGCGTCGCAGGACTCGATATGCTCCAACAGGAAACGGAGCTCGCTTTCACGAATCCCCAGAAGCCGGGCTACATGAAAATGGAGCAAATGATTTAGATTTTGAAGCGGCTCAGATTGTCGCCACCCGTTTGTCGCCGCTGAGTTAGTGCTCATTATAATTAAAAATTGCCGAGCACATCGCTACCCCAATCTGCGACAACCGTTTGCAAGTTGGCCGGCGTAATAATCGAGGCAGCGGGTGAATCGTCGCCAAGGTTGAAATCGCCGGCAATGATAATCGGATGCGGGCTCACGACCGAAATAGGACGGGTTAACACCTGGGCCCCTCTGATTAGGATGACCGCGTTCGGCAACGGATTACCGGCCGGATCCTGAACCACTAGAAAAACCGAACTAAGCTGCGCCGCACCCAAACGCGCGTAATCCAATGCTAGAATGGTCTGGGTAGGATTTTGGTTACTCTGAGCAGCCGCAAATGGGACGGTTTGCTGGGTGACCGTCCCTGGGCTCTCTGAAGTGCCTTTATTCGCCACTACCGGATAGGTCAAGTTCGCGCCCCCGACATTTCCCATCACGGTTACCAGGCATGCCTTCTTTCCGCTGGGAGTCGTGATCGTGATATCCGGCCGCGCCACTACCAAGAGATCGCACTGCGCCTTCAGCAGCGATAGATTGAGTCCATTCGAAGCGCTTGGTCCGGTGTCGCCAGTTCCGTAGACGCTGTTCAGCGCGGCGGAATCAACCGGGAGAATGCTGCCAGTAACCACCCTGGAATCCAGCGAGGTTCTGGCATCGGGCAGGAAGTCCTGATCTTGCGTACTGGTGGCTAGCTTAACCGAAACGCTATTGCCGGACGGATCTTTAACCTGAAGCGAACCGCCATTGAAATTAACGTTTTGACCGGCAATGACGGCAAACTCGGAAGAAAAATTACCGGTTACAGAAAGCGTGGATGTGGAAAAGATTCTTCCGATATCCTGGCTAAAGACGGTTGTCCCAACTGTACATGGGTCGCCGGCCGAGAAGACAGTGAATTGCGAAACAGGAATCTCGCGGACCGCTATCTGTGGGTGATCGGTAACCGTAAGATCTGGCAGCCGCACATTAGGAACCGCAGGCAGCGCCGTAATATCCACATCGATCAGCGTGACCCGGGCGTGCGCCTGGCCGAACAAGTCTTGGCTGGCGAGCGGAGGTAATTGTACGACCTCTGTGGAGTTAGCAAAAGGTTGCACTTGAAGAACTTCACTTCCCGCACCATCCGTTTTAGAACTAAGGCTCAGCGAAATGCCGGACACTGCTTCTGAGCGATTCAGACTTGCCAACTTCACTTCACCGGTGGCAAGCAGCTCGCTCCGGATCGCTGACTCGAGGCTTAAAAGCGCTTGTTCCGTCGAAATTCGCAGCCCGTCCTGATTCAGATTACGCGCGGTAATTTGCCGTTGGTTATCTACGAACGCGAGATAAGAGGCGCCTATAAGGCCGGCGATCACTACCAAAACCAGCACATACACTAGCACCGAGCCCGATCTGGTTCGCTGATTTTTAAAATTCATACACACAACTCACTGCATCTGTAGCGGTACCCCGAAGACGTTGAATGGAACCTGATCTACCGTTGTGGTCACATCCCATTGAGCCTGGACAATGCCAAGGTTCGAATTGAATATCGGCTGGCCGTTAGTCGGCGGATCGTTACTCGAGCTGCGCGACGCTCCCAAAAACACCCGTTTTCGGACCACGCCGTTTTCGGTCTGTTGATACTCGATCTGGCCACCGTCAAAGTGAAACTCTCTAGTCCCGTTTTGATTAACACAAACCAACCAATCCCCGGATGAATTCCCGGGAGCGAGCGGGCCGCTCCCAATATTATTAGGAGCCGCCTGATAAATTTGAAAGTCCACCGCACTCTTAATCGAATCGTCCATGATTTCGGCTAGGGCCTCATGTTGTGCCTCTAAAGCGGTGGCTTGAAGCACCGCGGCCTGGCGTTCCATGGCAGTGAGTAGAAAACCAGTGGCGGCGCCAACCACCACGAAAACCCCGAGCATCGCCGCAAGCATCTCGGGCAGCGTAAATCCTAGTTGGCGGGAGCATGACTTAACGCGCTTCACAAAGGTCAGGGATTTAGAACTACCGTCTTGGTCACCTGTCGAGAGGCTTGGGTTCCGAAGCTCGGGACGGTGTAAGTCAGAACCAACTGACTAGTCCCCGGCGCAGTTCCATTGGTTAGCGAGATCGAAAACGGAATCAGCTTCCCGACGGCCGTTGAGCCGGCCTGATTGGAGATCAACCGAGGATAATAAAGGTAGCCGGTTACAGGACTTTGCGCTGGCGAGGCGTTTACCGTAAACGGTCGAGAATCCGGAGGAGCAAAGGTTTGTAGTTCATAATATTGGCGCAGGATGCGCTCCGCCCGGCGATCAACGCGAGTTAAGAGTTCTTGGTAATCCGCCAACCGCCAAGCGGCCGTAATTCCGGCAGCGGAAAGTGTTAGGATGAATAGGCTGGCTAACACCTCGACGAGCGAGAATGCGGATTGAAGGCGCAGCCTTGGAGCGCTGCCTCGCTTCCGCCGCCGCTTCGCTATGGCGCGACAGGTGCGAGGCCGTGGCGAACGAACCCGTATCATCGTGTGAACCATTCGATGGTCTACGCTCTGTATCGCGCCGATTGAAAACCCGCTACGCGACCCGATCTTCCAGGTACAATGCCCTCGAGTCTCAGCCGTCGCCTCTCGATCGGTGGCCAATGGAGTGCAGCACGATGCACGGTAAGATGGACGAAACTTTCCCTGCTCACCACGGCCTCGCAAGCGAGGCAGCGCTCCACGGTTCCGACCGAAAATCCGATCAATCCTTATCGGGCAAATCCAACTCATCTTTTTCCGTTTTTCGATTCTGCTTGTCCGGCCCATTCAGTGGGACTGGTGGCGGTTCACCGGGCAGATCAGACGAATCCTGCAGACTTCGTCTCTCGCTTTCACCCAATCTGTCGAACCTTTGATTGTCCGCGGGTATGATGGTCGGAGAAACAATGACGATGAGATTTGTCCGCTGCTTCGAGTACGATCTTGTCTTGAAGGCGTACCCGAGGAGAGGAATTTTAGAGAGGCCTGGAACCGCGTTCGCGGTGAAGGTGACGCTATCCTGCAGAATTCCGCCAATAACCGCGGCTTGACCGCTTCTCACGGTCACGTCCGCCGTTGTGCTTCGCGTCGAGACTATCGGGATCTGGGTGGTGGTACCGGGTTGCGCTGCACTGGTCCCTGAGATCGTGGACAGAGTCGGGTTTAGATTAAGGTCTACGAGTCCGCCCTCTAAAATGCGAGCAACGATATCGACCGTTAGACCCGTGGTAAATGTGTACGGCACCGTGCTGGGTCCGTAGGCCTGCGTGCCGGGTGTCTGTAAGAAAATCGTTTGCTTGGTGTCAGAACGTATAGTCACCGGCATGCCGCTCTTTGCCACGGTCATCGGCGAATTGTTAGTTCTAATCCGACCCTTAGCCTTCAAGGCTTGTAGGATGACTTGCACATTGGACATGTTTAGTACCAAGCCATTCGTGAAAAAGCCGCCGCCGTGGGCGTTGAGGGCGCCGGTAACGGTCTGAAGGTTTGCTGCCGGTGGAATCCCGGCATTTCCGCTGAGCGTAAAGGTCGCGCCTTGGCCGGGCTGCAGCCCAAGAGTTTGACTCCAATCAAGCCCTCCTCCAATGGAGTTAGTATCTGTGACCTCAACAATGTAGGTTTTGATCAGAATCTGGTTCTCCGCGACATCGAGTCGCTGGAGTTCCGTTCTGACTAACTCGTGTTCGTCCGGAGTAGCCCGCACGACCAGAGAGTTGGTGCTCCTCTCCACGAACACGGCACTTTGGCCACCTTTTTCAAAGCCGCCGACGGATAAGGGTGCGTCAAAGGGCACCCCCGGTTCATAGCGGGGCCGGCTCTGATCGGAAGCGGTCCCACCGGTCCCTAGAGCATCGGGAGTCACCGTCGTATTTTCCGGCTTTGGATAACTGGGAAAATTGCTCTGCGCCGGCGTTACTTTGATCCCTAAATAGTTGGCAATCGGTTGAAGCAAGAGTTCCGCCGGCTTGTTTCTGATGGTGTAGCGTTTGGTAAGGTAAAAGCTCGGGCTGGCGATATCCGCCCGGCGCAGCGTATAGCGCTGGCCATCCGTGATAACCTGGAAACCGCGAGACTCAGCAATTTGATAAAACGCTTGCAGCGGAGTGAGATTAACTAGTGCCACCGAGATTTTCTCCTCCTCCGGAATGTTCGGCTCGACATAGTTAATTCCGGCCTGTTCGGCCAAGATCCTTAACACTCTCGCGATCGGCTGATTGGTAAAACGATGAGTCCTGGGCTTGTCGGGCGGCATCTGGGCCGTAGTGGCTGACTCCGCGTTTTCGCGTTCCCGTAACAATCGCTCGATTTGATCGACCACACTCTCCGGACTTTGAGGGGATTCGTTGCCCGGCGTTGCGTCCGCGGCCGGCACTGGCCCAGGACTCTGGGTCTGCGCCGGCGTCGGGTTACCATTTTGCGCCGATGCGAGCAACGGCCATACGACCACTATGATCAGCCTCTTAATCATGCTCAGATTTCTTTTTCCGCTCCAAAGTGATCCTTTCCGTCCCGCTGTCCCCCACGTAGGGAAGCTTGCAAAGCGGTGCTCTAAATCCCGGCAAAAGGATGGCGACCCCGCTAGAGTCAATTGGACCTACCTCTAACAAGATCGTGCTCTTCTCGCTCGTATCTCTTTCCAATGGTAGACCGTAAGTACGGGCTAATTCGGTAAGTTGGACCAGGTCACTATCTGGCACCGTAACCGGGATCTTTTCCGTTTCACTGAAGGCCACACCATTGATTAAAGCGATCGCATGGCTCTTCCCTTCCCCGGTACTAACCCCCTCAACAAAAAGGTCGTTCTGTATCGCGGCCACTAAGGTCTGGAGATAACGCTGAGCTGCTTTGCTGCTAAACGAGTTATCTAGCTCCACACCTTTTCCCACCAGCGTTTTGCCGGCGTCCGCGCTGATAAACGGGTCCCGCGAAACCGGCGTGTATCTAAACGCGTACAGGTCCGGCAAGCGCGGCACAATGATGTCTCCGGCGAACGCGAAGTTTGATGCAGAAACAGTCAGCAGAATTAAATAGCCTGTTGTCCTCATGTGCCCCTCATTTGCCAGTTAGCATCCGAATGGTAAGCCGAGTATCCAAATAAGTGGGATCCGTCGAGAATGGCGGAATACTGGGCGGGCGACTCAATAAGACTTTATCAAAGTACAGGAAGAGGTCAGCATTCTCCTGTTCCGCCAGGAGTGGCACCAACCGATGGAACTCCAGGCTGGCAGTGCCGGCTTCATAAATAATAGACATTTCTCCGTTCGGGACTCGAACCGGCTGCACGATAAGACCGGCCTGGGTAAACCCGGCGATACCCGCAGCCTCAAATGAAGAACCATCACTGTTTAGAGGCGCCATCGGCGTGGAGTTGATGTGCAGCGATGACGTGCCCCGGGACGCAATCATCGTATCGCTAAGGCGGGTGTAAAGGGCTTCGATCCGAGCTTTGCTAACTTGTAGTCCCTCAATTTCGCCTTCCAGATGGTTATTCGCAGTTTCCTGTCTTTTGTTTTCCTGATCTAAAAGCTGAACCGCGGTCCAACCATCCGCCAATAGTTTGAGCTCCAGTCCTAACAACCCGGCTGAAACCACGATCGCGCCGAAAAGAAAGATCGCCTTGAATTTCATTTGCCTAGTCCGGTTTGGGTAAGCTTCATAAGCGATCGGGATCCGCGATCCGCTGCACTCCGAGGGCTGAATAGTTGCCGGCCGGCGTGATCGAATAGACCAGAAGAAATGGCACCAGACTTTCGGTGCCTTCGAGGAGTTTCGATCTCACTACCTGAGCTCCTGCGGGAAGATGCTTTTTCAGCTCGTTCGTAAAGGTTTCTAGTTCCTCAGCATGTCCAAATTTCAGGCTTCCCTGGATCGAGAGGGTATAGACCTCGGGAACCCGATACGTTCCACCCGCGACTGGAAGAGCTTGGTATCTGGAGGACTCTAGCGCGACTTTTTCAAGGACAGCATCCGCAGGAACCGTTTGTTCAATGGCTGCGAGAACCGCGCTACACGGAAGCCGGCCTCGGATAATCGGCTCCCATTGCTGGATCTGGCTTAATTTCTGGCGAGTGTCTTTGAGAGCGACCAACCTGCTTTGCAACTCATTCTCGGCTGCCACCAGTTGAACTTTCTTATCGGTTCGAGCCTGGTAATCCTGCCAGGTGGTGAACGCAAAGAACAGGACAGGTAACTGGAGTAGTCCGGCGACTAATACGACGAGACCGACTGCCCGAAAAACCAGCTCTCGCTGATAGCTCCTTCGAATAATTCTTTCAGGGCTAAGGAAAAGATTCTTCATTTGAATTCCTGGGCGAGCCAGCGCGACAGAAGCGCAATCGGAGAACGGGTGGCGATGTTAGGAGCCCGTTGACGCTGGATGACAATGTCCCCACCCTCGATTTGTTGCAGGACAGGTCCGGTAAGTTGGAATCCCCGGATCTCAGAATATACGGGATCTTCCTCTGAAGACCAGGACCAGACACAGACATACGGCTCCTTCTCCGGGCTCAATTGTTTTGCGAGCGTGGCTAGTTCTTGATTGGCCGCTTCGACGTCTTCTTCCTACTGGCGAAACAGAATGATTTTTCTGTCTTGAATAACGGCCAGGGCTAAGGAGCTGGTAAGACTCAACAACAAGAAGGCCGTCCTCTCTTGGGTGGGTACTCGCTTTAAGAACCAGGCAAGGCAGGCTACCGGAACCGGCACGATCGCCAGTAGCGCCGCGTCTTGCCGTTCTGTCCAAAGCTCGCATTCGGCGCAGTAGTCAGCCGGCATCCCGAGAATAATGATCTGCGAATGTTTCCCTTCTAGGTGGCCGGCGATGGGCCTCAGCGTCGCGTCCAATACCGCCCATCGAAAAGGCCGGTCCTCATCCCAGGCCCCGATAACCTGCCGCGGCTCCTCCGCCAAACTTTCCAAGATCCCCTCCACGGTCGGCTCCCTCAGATTCGGCACCAAATGGACGTTGCAATATAGATCGCTCACGGTGCAGTCCGGTAACAGGAGGAGCTCCGCCCTACCTCGTAATCGGTTTCGAGCCAACAGCTTAGACGTGAAACTGCGAACGCCCGCGGTGCGGGGATCCGATTTACTCGGCACCGGAGGTGCGTCCGGTAAATCCCCGATGTTTTCTTCGAATGCTACCACCCGTTGGCGCCGAGTTAAGAGCACTGAGCAAGTCCTCGAGGAAAGAAAGAACACGCCGACTTGTTCAGGCGTTGCAAACAATCCGCCAGAGAGATAGTACCGGAGCGGAAAATGTCGTAAGTAATGCCTGAACGAGTAGTGCATTGGTTTCTCTTAGATCATTAAATCGATGATATTACAACTCGATTGTTGTCTGTAATCTAAATATGTTGGATTATCTCCATTGCCGGTAGAAAAGTGGCAAAAACGATCCCGCCAATTACCAATCCAAGCCCGATAATCAAAAGAGGATCCAGAATCTGTCTCAGTGCAGTTAACCGGCTGTCCAATTGGCGCTCGAGTAAAGTGGTCAGCCTAAACAACCCGTCACTACCAGCGCCGGCCACCTCCATGAATGCGAGTCCGTTGATAACCATCTCGCCAAAAATATCCCGGTCATCGTTCAACGCCGCTGCCAATGATTCACCACGTTGCACCCGGACCAAGGTGCGACCGATCGCCGATCGATATTCATAGTTCCAGCTAAGGTCACGACAGAGGAGCAGTGCCTGGGTAGTCTTCGCCCGGGCATGCTTTAGTTGAGCAAAGGTTCTAACGAAATTCGCTCGCATGAGGAGGAGCATTAAGGCGCCAAGTCCGGGCAACCGAAGAACAGCCCGGTGAAGCTTCGGGTGAGCTCGCACATAGGCGGGAATCCGCGAAATTAGCAAGATAGCAGCTCCCGTCAGCCCAAACATCGCCAGAGGATAATTGGTACAAAACCGGGAAAGATTGAGCAGACAAAGCGTTGGGAACGGCAGGTCTGCATGCATTTCCCCTAGGACCCCGATAAACTGCGGCACTACGCGGGTCATGAGCAACCAGACAACGCCGGCGGCAGCAACCATGACGATCATCGGATAAATGAGCATCATGAGAAGCCGGTGTCTGAGGTCCTCGTTCCTGGCCCAGATCTTCCGGACGTTAGTCAAAGCTTCTGTCAACGTGCCGCCCTCCTCGCCGGCCGAGATCAATCCAATCGCAACTTCATCAAAAACTTCGGGAAACGACGAGATCGCGTTCGAGAATGACATCCCTTTAGAGACGCGGTCCCGGAGTCTTTCAATAATGTGGTGCATTCGTTTTCCGGACCGGTCCCGAGTCGAGGTTGTGCTCAGGCAGATCGCGAGCGCGGTTCGAAAATCCATCCCGAGGTAGACCGACGCCTCTAAGTTCTCGAGGAAGGTCAGTTTTGTCCGAAGCGAGACTCGCTCCTTTGTTTCCGTAGTTTTCTTCCGGGAAGGGTCTGCAATCAACACGATCGGCTGATTGAGGTTATTTAGCCGGATGCTGACTTCGGCCAGCGAGTGTCCTTCAATTACCGACCTGACGTAAGAGTCGCCTTTGCGTTTCTGCGTGACGTACTCGAACCTCGGCATAGGTTACGGATGCCAAATTCCGCCAGTTAGTTCCCGCCAGGGGTACCCTGGGGAAGCGGCCCGGTCGGAATATTATATTTGCCGATGTATTCGTTGGACGAGGCACCCGTCCCTCCAACGAAGTACGGATTACTACCCCAAGTCCCTAGATTAATAGAGCCACCGGTTCCTTGATTGAGGTCAGTCGATTGTTGGATCTGGGCGCCAAAGCGGGTCAAGTAGGGCTGAATCCAATTAAACTGGACTGGAACATTGTCGCCGGGCAACGGGGTTGCATTAGTCTGGGCGTCGATTTCGTATTGCACTTTCGCTTTTTGCACTGCATCGAGCCGCTGTGCAATCATCGCAGCCTGCGATTTCTTCAATGAGTCCATTATCGCAGGGTAAATAATGGCTGAGAGTGCCGCGATGATAGCGATCACTACCAGGATCTCGACCAAGGTCATGCCAACCTTGCCCCTCCTAGGCCTGCAGGAGATTTCCCGCTGACTCACTAACATCCTAACCGCTGTCCTCATAACGCTAATTCCTAATGTTATAAGCCCGGGGCTCTATCGATTTATATCAAATGCAATTCCGTTGGCAATGATTATCTAGTTCGGGTCGCGGAAAATTTGTGGGACCGGTAGCGGCTCCGCGGTTGCGCAGGTGCCTAAACGTAAAAAGCCCGCGGATTGCCCCTGATGGGGAGGGCGGGCGTCCTCGCACGCCGCGATGACGATCTATGACCGCCGGACGCGATTTCGCCGACTGGTGATCAGACGCGCTCGGCTTCGCGAACAATCCGGCGGCTGCCGGACGAGGACGCGATCCCTCCCAAACCCGCGCCGCCTTTCCGCGAAAGCTCAGATAAACCCATTAGGGACGTCCTACTTGCACGGAGATCGCCGAGTCACTTTCCGAAATATAACCAACCAGATTGGCGACCTGAGATGTTGTAAATGAAGTAGTTGCATTCATACCTCTCACCGAGACTCGGAGTTGGTTATTTTGGCCGAGCCGGTAACTCCAGACATTAACCAAGGAGAGCTTATGCGTTCCTTCGTTCAAGACGGGTAGAGGCAGCACGCGATCTCCGCGCAAGGTATCGAAGAAGCCAAGCGTGTTGCCATCGATAACGACTAAGCCATCGAAAACCGAGCCGTGGTCACTCCTAAACGAAATCGAGCCGTTCTGCCTGAGCCGGTTCTCCCATTTCTGTTGATAAGCGATTAATGCCCGGGGCCATTCTCTACGGTCGAGCCCGGCTGTCGTGGCGACATTCACACCGCGATAAAATCCCGTTCCATAGTAGGGCGCAAACTTGTCGCCGATTTCGACAAAGTGGGCAAGAACCGCTCGTAGAACGGCTCGGCCTGCATCGGTGTGGCTTAGCTGTTCCGCTGCCCACGCATCGGCGGCCGCTTCGTCCCGGCTTCCCAGCGCAAGATGACCATATTCGTGCACGCGAAAGAAAAAGGAAGCGCCAGGATGTCGCTGATCGATGGCTTGGGCTCGGTCAGGACATAAATAGATAATGCCACGCAGGTTGAAGAGTGACGGCTGGAATGACATGCCGATTCCGCCCTGCGTTTTTTTGCAATCATTTCGGACGGGTATACCTCGAAGGGAATCAGGCGGATTCCATTGGGCGATTCCAAAGTGGCTCAGAAACAGCAAGACAAAAGAAAGAGCAAGCGCCCGATTAATCATTTATTGGGAGGCCCCGCTAACAGAGAATTTTTATTTTTGCGGTCTTGCGTTTGATTCCCTTTCTTTGGGTGCGACCCCGGCGCTTTGTGATCTTGTTGAGTTACCGATTGCTACTAACCGGCTGGCTATCGCCAAATGCGGAGTTCAGCTCTTCAATGGAGACGTTGCCGGTTATTCTGAGCAGAAAGTCCGATCCATCGGGGATATTGATATAGGTACCATCCCGATAAATCGCTTGCTTGACGCCGGCGTCGTTCAAATTCGGATCTTGGATACTTCGTAGGCCCTCGGCATTTAGCGGGTCGAGCATGGATGCGGTAACCCGAATCAGATGGTCACTAACATAAAACGTCCATCGGTCCTGAGCTAAGATCCGGTTACGCTCTGGGTTACAGAACCCTTCGCCGATGACTTTAGTACCGGCGGGAACAATAATTTTACCGACAGAACTGACTAGATCTTCTTGGACATTGCCGACGATGGTAATGCGTTCTTCACGATTATTAATATCGCGCAATGTTTTGCAGTGCACTGTAACTTGCGAATCGCTCGTTTCGGCGGCCGGAGAGTACGCTGAAAAAAAGGACGGTTGCCCAATCGATGCTCCTAACCCGGTTGGTTTGCCTGACGCTACGGTATGTCGGCCAGCAGAATGATCCAACGCTGCAACCTTCGCGTTGACAAACAAAACAAGGAATAGGTAGGGCAACATATACACCTGGGTTCGCGGATCGGTTAATCCCTAAGAGAGACGCAAATAAAATCTGGGTAATCTATCGATGCTCTGGCGTCAGGCTTCAGCCTAACCACCTTTGTCTCCAGGATCATACAGAGCGTCAAGAGCCTTTGTGATCTGGCTAAATCGATCCCGCATTCCCGGAAGCAATCCCCGCCCTTCGTGTACAACCATCATGCAAACCCGTCCTTCAAGAAAAATGCTGATCGGCGAATCAGCGAGCAAGGTGAAAGCGCTAACCTCCGCCGAACTGACCGCTGTTCCAAACTCTCGAACTGCTCGCATTAGTGCCGGTGCGGGTAAAGCGGCGCTGGCTCGGTAGTTCTCCGGTAGATCGCCTCCTAGCACCGTGCCGTCATCCAACATGATCAGAGCTGCTCGCACCTTGGGGAAGGCGCGCAACAACTGCGCCACTTGTCCGGCATCTAAAAAATCATCGGTCAGGAATAACTCTTGTAGCAGTTCGAGTCCACGCCGGCGTTGAGGCTTCGGAGACCTCTTCTCTGGCCCTATCAGGTTCGCACTCTCCTCAATGGGCGGTTGGCCAGCAATGATCGATGGCCCGGGTACAACTTCGCGTTGGTTCGAGTCCATTCGCGGTTCCAATTTCGGTTTCGGTAAATCCGGATCTTTCTTAACGCCAGACTTCGCCCCGTCGTCCAAACTCCCGACTTCGCCTTGTCGCTTAGGCTCCGGGACGCTTCGTCGGGCAGGCAGGGAGGCTACGTCTGGCAAGCCGGGAACGGCAAGGGGTTCAACGACGTTTTTCGGAGGCGGAGATGGTTGGGTGGAGAACGGGGCTACGACTTGTACCGGCGGAGCCGAAGGAGGGTTCTCGCGTACTTGCTCTTTCTCGCGAATTAAAGGGAGTACCGACCCAAGATCGTCGGCTGGCAAACCGGCAGATGGATTTGGACCGGATGTCGATGAAGGCACGTTTTCCTCTAGTTTGAAGAAGCCTTCGTCCTCACGAGCGACCTGAGCAATCGGCGTATCGAAATCAGGCGCGCCGGCCAAAGCCGGGCCATCATTCGGGGACCGCATTACATTTTGGAGCTGAAGCACGACCGAGCGAAGCGACAGCGGGAAGGTGGTCTCTTCTTTTAGTTGATCGGGGACTAAGCCGGGATAAAGCTCGCGCAACATCTTGGCGGAAATAGTAACTCGGCCGTCCATCAAGCCATCGGTTTGCCGCAGTTTAACTCGGATCTCTCTGGCCTCTTGGGACGCCCAATTTAAGGCGCCGCCAATCTCGCTGGCGAAATCCGCAGGTTGAAGAACGATCTCCTGATCCTCTACCACGACGGCGGCGGTGGGATCGGTGGAGGCCTTTTCGGATGAGCCGGGCCCGGATTTCAGATTGCGGAAAAGGTAGTTCCCAAATTTTGGAGCCATAAATCTAACGGATGATGGGCAAGCTAACTGCGTGCATCCTTGGACGCACCTTTATCCCGAACAATAATAACTTTCAATAATAATGTTTTATTATTTGGTATCGCTTCTCCAGCGGCGCCGATTATCCCGGCGGAACCGGTTCCCGATAGATGCGATCCTTCCACCTGATGCCTCGGCTCTTAGCTTGCCAAAAACTGTTAACCGCAATCAATAAAGCCAAGCTATAACCGACGGGATGAAAGCAGACGCTTAGCCAGGATGTCTTAAACCTGAGGGCAGCAGCCAATCGAAGGCAAAGCAGGATGCCTGTCACCCAATAAAGTTCAGGCTGCTGAAAGAAAGCGATCATCAGAAAAGGCAGTACGCAGACCAGGAACTGCCAGACAATCGCCAGCCAGAACCCGACCCAATCGCCATCGAAGACGGGCCAAAGGTTCTTCGTAAAACCGCCCCAAATCTGACCGAGCGAGGTATACATGCGACAACTGACCAGGCGAGTGCCGTCGCAGGTTGCCAAGCGCCAGCCCTCAGGAATTCGTCTAGCGATTTCCCGGGCCAACGAAATATCTTCGACCAAGTGTTCTCTCACCGCGCGATGACCGCCTAGCTTAAAATAGCTCTCTCGCCGGAATAAGAGAAACTGTCCGCAGGCGGTTCCACAGCGAGCCAGGAACTTGCTCCCTAGAGTGCGAGCTAGGCCGGGGGCACGCTGGCCCCAGAACAACAGCCAGTGAGGCAGATAGGAGCCGCCCACCACAAACATTAGGGGAATCACCAGTTTTTCCGCAAAAGTAACGGTGATCTGATCCGGCCAAAGCGTCAGTAAATCGCAACGAAATCGTTGCGCGGCAGCCATCGCTGAAGAAACCGCTCCCGGTTGATGGATGGTGTCCGCGTCCGTAAACAACAGGTATTCACCGCGAGCGACCTCGGCTAACTGATGGCAAGCCCACGATTTTCCAGTCCATCCCTGCGGCAAATGCGCTCCTGGGAGCAAGCGGCGGTTGGACTCGGGATCGGTCGAGAAACCCAGAGCCCGAACGATTTCGGCGGTCGCGTCCTGCGATTCATCGTCGAGAACAATGATCTCCAGCGAAGGATAATTCTGCTGAAGCAATGATTCTAAACAGGTTCTGATTCGAAGCGCCTCGTTTCTAGCAGGAACCAACACTGATACACCGGGCGTTCCCGCCGGAGCAGTTTCCGGCCGGAGGCGTGGTATGAGTAAGATGTTGATAACAAACTGGATAAGGAGGATCCCACTGACGCAGATCGAGAACCAGAGCCAGAGGTTAACGATCATAAGGCGGTGAACGCCGTCAGCGCTGGGAACGCGAGCGCTACGGGCGCTCCCGCCGTTGAAAGAGCTTTCAGAGCTGGTCGGGCAGCTTCAGGCACCGCACGAAATTTTGCGCATCGGCTTGACAGGGAGCGGTTATTGAATGGCATAAACTCCGGCGATGTTTAGGGCATTCCGACAAAGCTGTTTCTCGTTCACGACGTTAACCGCACTTACGGCGTTAACGGCGTTATTCATAACCGGCTGCGCCGAGATCGAAAACACGGTCTACGATATCAGAGGGCTGCCGCCCGGCAAAGTGTCGCTCGTCGTAGATCTCACCGCGCAGGAGGCGTACCTTTACGCGAATGGCCAACTGGCGCTGAAAGCTCCGATCTCAACCGGCCGGGAAGGTTATAACACCTCGCCAGGGCGCTACAAGGTGATCCAGAAGGATGAAGACCATCGCTCCAGTATTTACGGTGAATACGTCAAGGACGGCATCGTCCTAAAACCGGATGCGAACGTCTATAAAGATCCTAAGCCGAAGGGAGCCCAATTTATTGGAGCGCCGATGCCTTATTTCATGAGGATTTACGGCGGAGTCGGTCTCCACGAAGGAGATCTACCCGGATACCCCGCCTCGCACGGGTGCATCCGGATGCCGGGCTCGAAAGCGAGACGATTTTTCGCCGCCGTAAAGATTGGAACGCCGGTCCGGGTCACTAAGTAGGAGTCAGGAGCCAGGAGCCAGAATTCAGGAGCCGCAACCCAATGCACGCCTTGGGCAAAAACACTCCAAGCAGGGGACCCGACGGTCTTTGGGTCCGAATTCCCCCTAGCGAGCTGAGGATGTGAAGCCTCCTGAATCCTGGCTCCTGGATTCTGGCTCCTTCACGTCAGGCCCCGACGTTCTGACTTGCCCACTTCACGAGGTCGCGTTTCTCGTAATAGAGATAGTCCCAGATCTCTTTAACGTTACCGGCCGTGGACCAGCCAAGATAAAGGGTGTCGCTCAGCGATTTAGTACCTTGGGAAAGCGTTCTTCCCCTGCTATCGACGAGGGTATAGTTGAACGTCATTCGGAGCGGCAAATATTGGCGCTCGTATCGGATCTGGTTTTTCTGCGACGAATCCCGCCAAGGCTCATAACGCCCACCTAGGTCAATATCCGTGAATTGCAGGACCAGTGTGCAGCCAGGAGCCGCCTTCGCCACCACCGGAGATAAAGCCGCCGTCATTTCGTCGCCGAAGATTTTGGCCGATTTGAACTCGTCAAGGTCATGGATCCGAATATCCGTGAAACTCTTGGGATTAACGAATTCGATCCTCACATTAGACGCCGTCCCCGTATTGGATGACGCTTTCCCATTTGAAGCCGATCCAGCAAAGGCGCTGATGGCAATGGTTGAGGCCAGCGGCACTAACAAATTGCGCCACAGACTCAGAGTTTTCATAGTCGAGAAAGTAAGCACGAAAAACGCCAGCGCGCACCCGGTTTTGGGAGGAGCTAGGAGGGGCCGGCCGCCACTCGATCGTAATCGTTTAGTCAATTCGCCGGAGAAATTGCTTTCGAGGTCGACGATTAGGACGATTACTATCGAGCCGCGGCGCGCCTTCCTAGCTCCTAAATTCTAGCTCCTTCCCAAAAAACGCGGTCTCTCCCTAGGGGGCGGCCCGTCCGACCTAAACCACTCCTTGCAAAGGGCCGCTGTCTGGAATAACGGACCAAACCCGATCTATGCATGCCAGCCAGACTAGGCTCTATGACACTACCCTGCGGGACGGCACCCAGGGCGAGGGCATCTCTTTCAGTGTCCAAGATAAGATCCGGATTGCCGACAAACTCGCCGCCTTCGGCATCCATTATATAGAAGGAGGATGGCCGGGTTCTAACCCTAAGGATATCGCGTTCTTTGAGGAAGCGAAGGGACGCAATTGGGGGCAGGCCAAGATTTGCGCGTTCGGAAGCACTTGCCGGTCGAATGTAAGTCCGGCCAAAGATTCCCAGGTACTGTTACTGCTGGAGGCCGCTACCCCGGTAGTGACGATCGTAGGGAAAAGCTGGCGCTTACATGTCGAGCAAATCCTGGGTGTTTCGCTAGCGGAAAATCTTCGAATGATCCGGGACACGGTCGACTACCTGAAACAAGCCGGACGGGAGGTGATCATGGATGCGGAACACTTTTTCGACGGCTACAAGGAGGACCGGGACCAGGCGATGGCTGCGATTGCCGCGGCAAGAGACGCCGGCGCAGACATGGTCGTACTTTGTGATACCAACGGCGGATCAATGGTGCACGAGGTCAGCGAGATCACCAAAACGGTGGTGAATCAGCTGCGGCTACCCGTCGGGATACACACGCACAACGACTGCGAACTCGGCGTCGCCAACGCTTTAGTGGCTCTTCAGGCTGGAGCTACCCAGGTCCAAGGCACGATCAATGGTTACGGGGAACGCACCGGGAACTGCAATCTGACCAGCGTTATTCCGAATCTGCAGCTCAAGCTCGGCGTTGAGGTGGTGCCCGATCTCACTCGGTTACACGAGCTTTCCCTGTTCGTCGATGAACTGGCGAATTGTCAGCATAATATCCGGGCGCCCTTTGTCGGGGCGACCGCCTTTGCCCATAAAGGCGGCCTGCACGCGAACGCGGTCGAGAAGCTAGCCCGAAGCTACGAACACATCGCCCCGGGCTCGGTGGGCAATCGGCAACAAATTCTGGTGTCCGAGCTCTCCGGACAAAGCAACGTCATCGCGAAGGCGCGGCAGCTTGGGTTCCAATTAGATAAACGTTCTCCGCAGGTAGCCGCCATCCTGCAGGAGGTAAAACGACTCGAGCATCTAGGCTATGAGTTCGAAGCGGCCGAAGCTTCGTTCGAACTGTTGGTTCGCCGGGTACTAAGCGATCCGGAGCCCTTTTGGGAGCTCCTTGAGTACCATTGTACCTACATCCGGTCGGTCCGGAACCAATCCGAGACCTGCGAAGCGACCGTCAAATTGCGGGTGGGAGATCAAGACATTTATATGGTGGCCGAAGGGGATGGGCCGGTGAACGCCTTGGATGGCGCCTTTCGCAAAGCGCTGATTCCGACGTACCCTGAGATCCAGAACATCCAGCTCACTGATTACAAGGTTCGCATCATCGGAACGAGCTCAGGAACTGCGGCGAGAACCCGGGTTCTAATTGACTCAAGCGACCACCGAGAGACCTGGAGTACGGTCGGAGTGTCCGATAATATCATAGAGGCAAGCTGGCTTGCGTTGGTTGATAGCTACGACTACCGGTTACGCCGGCGATAGTGCGGGCTTGCGGTAGACATTGACGATATCGTTGTTTTCAGCTTCTCTCGCTTGAACTGAGCCGAATATGGCGACGATCACTCTCCTTGGGACCGCCCCCGGGTACCCTGCCCCTTACCGCAATCACTCGAGCTTTCTTTTGGAAACAGGGGAGCACAAGATCTTGGTGGATGCCGGCGAATCTTGCAGTCGCACCTTGATCGAGTTGGGCGTCGAGCCAGTCGAGCTGGATACGATCATTATCACGCATGGGCACTCGGATCATACGGCCGGACTAGCCATGTTGATCCAATCCTGTTGGATCGTTGGGCGGGAGCGGCCTCTACCGATCTTCCTGCCCAAAGAGCTGATTCAGCCATTGACCGTTTGGTTGGACGCCTCGTACATCGGCCCGGCTTTTATCCCGTTTAAACTCCAGTTTCAGGCTTGGGAGGACAACGATCAGGTCAACATCTGCGGTGTAAATGCTCGGGTAGCACCCACGACTCATTTGGAATCATTGGTTAAACGGTTTGGTAAGGGCCGGTTCCACCCTTTTAGCTTGGCCTTCGATTCTCCAGGGTTCGAATTCGTGGCTTCGGGCGATCTCGGCGCACCGGAAGATTTGTTCCCTCACCTTCAGAACGGAACCGATCTATTGATCTGTGAGCTCGCTCATTTCCCCCCGGCAAACCTATTTAAATTTCTGCAAAAGTTCAGGATAAGCAGGCTGGTATTAACGCATGGTTCCGCTGAGATCTTAGCGAACGTCGCTTCAGTGGTAGCCGAGGCGCGAGCGATGCTGCCAAAGACCGAGATCTTTTTTGCGGAAGATAAAATGCAGTTGGAGTTGGCAGCGAAGAAGGGGTAGCAGGGGTCGCCACCCATGGAGCGCTGCCTCGCAACCGAGGCGCGCTCCACGGGTGGCGGCCCTTTCGGCCTCCCTGCGACTCCGAGTGAACCCAGAACAGCTCCAGGTTTTTTGGGCGTGCGACAAAGACACGAAGCCCGACTTCGCCCCGTCGTCTATACTCCGGGAGGCTATGTCAGGCAGGCCGCTATCTAGGCGGCCTGACTTTTTTATTGAGCCGTTCCCGCTCTCACCTATGTTGCAACCCTCTTTATGGATTCAGATCTGCAAGCTTTGGTCGACTCAGGAAAGATTGCGGCGAAGACTGGCCAACAGCTTCAGCAGTTAACGCCGGGAACATATTGCCAGCACAAAAGTTGGGGCTTCGGCCAGGTAAAAGCCTGGAATTTGCTCCTGAATCAAGTGGTGGTTGATTTCGCGAACAAAAAACATCACACGATGCAGCCGCAGTATGCGGCTGAGTCTTTGCAGCCACTGCCGAACGATCATTTTCTGGTCAGAAAAGCGACCCGCCTCGATGTCTTGAAGACCCAGGCCGAAAATGATCTCCCGGATTTCTTTGTGCAGCTGCTCAACGGGTTCGGAGGAAAGCTGACCCAGGATCAGATCCAGAAGGCCGTAACGCCTGAGGTCGTCTCAGAAGCGGATTTCAAGAAATGGTGGGACAACGCCAAGAAGAGTTTACGTAAGGACGGTCGATTCGCGCTTCCGACCAAAAAGACGGAACCGATCAGCGTCCGGGAACAGGCGTTGAGTTATAGCGACGAGCTCATCGGCGCGTTTCAGAAAGCGAGACAGCTCAAAGATCAGGTCAACCGCCTAGACCAGATCGTAAAGAACGCGGGAGTTTTTGGTGACAAAACCGATGTCCTGCAAGCGGCAGTAACCCAAGCGGAGGAGAGCGTCAGCCGTAATCGGCGCCTGCATCCGGCACAGGCAATGGAGCTATTGATCGAGCGCGACGATCTGGTCAAAGAGGTGCCGAGTTTGTCCGCTGCAGCGATTACCCTGGCTGAGCTATTACAGGAACACGAATCGAAGCTCGGCCAGATCCTGTCCCTAGTCGCGGCGGCTCGGCAACGGCGAGTCCTCTGCGAGTTTCTAACCGCATTCCCGCAGGATTGGGATCGGCGGTTGCTGCATATCTTCCAGAGCACCAGCTATCGAATTGTAGCCGAAATCGCGAAGGTTTTTGTCGAGAACAAGCGCGCTGAAGATGTGCGGCAATTTCTTCTGCGAGCCATCGCCGATCACTCTGCTTCCTCGGACATCCTATATTGGTTGGCGAAAGACCGGGCGACGGCTGAATTTTCAGACTTGATTGTGCCTGACGTCCTAGCGGCGATGCTCGGCGCCCTTGAGCGCGACCAATTCGCTGAAGGTCGCCGAGGCTCTAAGCTACACGATCTATTAATCGACGACAAAGATCTGATCTATGACTTGATTGTAAGCGCGTCGGTGAGCCAAGCCCGCGATCTAATGCGACGGCTGATGATGACCCCGGTTTTTGAAGAGCTCAATAAGCGTTCGTTGATGGCTCGGATGATTAAGGTCCACGGCGACTTGCAGCAGATGGTTAGCGGCGAATCGGAAGGGAAGGAAGAAGCACTGATCGTTTCGTGGCCGAGTCTGGAAAAGCGGAAAGCCGAATACGACGACTTGGTTTCGAAGAAAATTCCTGAAAACACCAAGGAGATTGGTATCGCCCGTTCCTACGGTGATCTTCGCGAGAATTTCGAGTACAAAGCCGCCAAAGAGATGCAGACCGTCCTGATGCGGAGAAAAGCGGAGCTCGAACAGATGTTATCGCGCGCTCGTGGCACTGCTTTCGAGAATATCGAGGCCAGCCAGGTGTCGATTGGGACCTCGGTCGTTACCCGAGACCTGGATAGCGGAGAGTTGTCGACCTTCCATGTCCTGGGGGCATGGGATAGTGATCCGGCCAAAGGTATCCTTTCCTACCAAACTGCGATCGGTCAGGCTCTCTTGGGCAAAACGACCGGTGACAGTGTAGAATTACCGGGCGAGACCTCCGTCAAGAAGGTCGAGATCGTGGAGATCACCGCCTGGCAAGACACTGAAAACGAGGCTCTTGCTGTGAACGAGTAGAGACGATAGACTCGGCGGGCCTCGAGCTTCAACGCCACCTCCGCAACTACCCTGAGAGCTAACTCAGGGCTATGCATGATTTTTTTTGCGGTGAGGCTTATGGGCAATATAGAAATCATGAACCTTTTATGTCATTAACTGTCATCTCAGATATTCGGGCTCGACAAGTGCTCGATTCCCGTGGCAATCCCACGATTGAAGTCGATGTCGAATTAACTGGCGGTGCAGTCGGCCGCGCCATTGTACCGAGCGGAGCGAGTACCGGAGAACACGAAGCCTGGGAGCTTCGCGACGGCGATAAGGAACACTACTTAGGAAAGGGCGTATCGCGGGCTGTTCAGAACGTGGAGACGGAAATCGCTGACGCCGTGGTGGGACTCGACGCTCTGGACCAGTTGACGATCGATAGCACCATGATCGCCCTCGACGGAACACCGAATAAGAAGCAACTCGGAGCGAACGCAATCCTGGGAGTCTCGCTAGCCACGGCCCACGCCGCCGCCGGCCAACTTGATCTGCCTCTCTTTCGTTACCTGGGTGGATCGAACGCGAAGGTCTTGCCCGTTCCCATGATGAACATCATTAACGGAGGCGCGCACTCGGATGCTCCCATCGATTTCCAGGAATTCATGATCATGCCAAAGGGCGCTCCGACCTTCGCCGAAGCGCTGCGGTATGGGACGGAGGTTTTCCACGCGTTGAAGAGCGTTTTGAAAGAAAAAGGTTTATCGACTGCGGTTGGTGATGAAGGCGGGTTCGCACCCAATCTTTCCGGGGTTGAGGACGCGCTGGATACGATCGCCAAGGCAATCGAGAAAGCAGGTTATAAGCTGGGCGACGAGATCGCCTTCGCTCTGGATGCAGCCTCAAGCGAGTTCTATGACGCGAACCGTGGCCTCTACGTTTTCAAAAAGTCTGACAAATCCGAACGATCGGCCGACGACTTAGTCGCGCTCTATCAGCAGCTTTGCGCTAAATATCCAATTATCTCTATCGAGGACGGTTGTGCCGAGAATGATTGGAAAGGTTGGAAGAAACTGACGGATGCTCTCGGCAACAAGGTCCAGCTGGTAGGTGACGACGTGTTTGTCACTAACGTGGAGTTTTTGCGGAAAGGGATCGATGAAGGAGTCGGTAACTCGATCTTGGTGAAGGTCAATCAGATCGGCTCGCTAACCGAAACCCTGGATGCGATCGAACTTGCTCGAGAGAATCGTTACACCGCAGTGATCAGCCATCGTTCTGGTGAAACCGAAGACACCACGATTGCCGATATCGCGGTAGCAACCAACGCGGGACAAATCAAAACTGGCTCGCTTTCGCGGACGGACCGAATCGCCAAATACAATCAGTTACTACGCATCGAGGAAGAACTAGGTGACAATGCGCGGTATGGCGGTAAATTGCGCTGAGTGCGCTCGGCTTACGATAGCTTTGACGATTCCCATACTGACTGGCTTCGATTGTTGCTCAATCGGATCCTCTATATTCTGCTGATCGCAGCGATCCTGATCCTGATAATTTGTTGGTTTCTGCCGTTATTAAAAGAGCGGCAGAAACAGCAGTTAGCTCTCCAAACGCTGGAACAGCAATTAGCTCAAGAGAAACTGATCTATCGACGAGAACAGAAAAAGCTTTTGTGGATTCAGCGAGATCCCGATTATCTCGAGTTGTTAGCCAGGGATAAGCTCGACCTAAAAAAACGAGAAGAAAAAATCTTTCGAGTTGAGCCGAGTCCGGGGGTGAAGTGAACGGTGAGAAGTGATTGGTGGTTGGTTCACCGCAAAGCGGTACGAATTTGGATATCACCAAGTGTTCAAGGAAGATGTCATGGGAGCTTTCGCCAAAGCTAGTTGGGAATTTTCGATCGAGTGTCTCTTCGAGATTGGGTCTAGTCCGCTCGGCTGAACAGGGTCTGCCCGCCTTAGGCGACAGGAAGTGAAAGCGGTTCTGATCCTATTCGCCATTTTAGCCGGGTTTATCTTAGCTCGGCTCGGTTTACCGGCCTCGTTTCTGACCGGGCCATTGCTGGTGGCAGCCATCTTTGCAGTCACTAACCGCCCGGTCATTCGATTTCCCCTTTTCATTTACCGGCTAGCCCAATCGGTAATCGGCGTCATGTTGAGCTTCACGATTACCGCAAAATCGTTGCAAACGATCGTTACCAATTGGGCGCCGATTGCAACGCTGGTGATTACCATGTTGGTGCTGACCACCGTGATCGGCATGGGCTTGCGCCGATTTGCCAACCTGCAACCGGGAACCGCTTTGCTGGGTGCGTTGCCGGGCGGCGCGGGTGAGATGATCGCGATGAGCGATTCACTTGGCGCCGATGTCCGTCTCGTCACGGTGATGCAGTATGGGCGATTGTTAGCCATCCTAGCCACAATCTCGGTCGTGGGCCATTTCGCAGGCGCACAGGCTGGAAGCGGACAACACCCTCTCGCCGTCGCCCCGCTTTATCGCGCGGAACCGCTCAACTACTTGGTCTCGACCGTTATCGCGCTGATTGGGGCCCTTGCTGGCGTTCGCTTTCGAATTCCGGCCGGCACCATGCTAATACCCGCGGTGCTCGCAGCCCTGGCCGGGATCCTGGGAATACCAGCCGCCCCGTGGCCGCCGGTGGTTCTCGCAGGCGCCTATCTGGTTCTGGGCTTGCAAATCGGAGGAAATTTTGATGCTGCGATTGTCGACCAACTCCGCCGTCTGGGCTGGTTTATCCTGTTGAGCAACATTTTTCTGTTGGCGGTGTCAGCTTTCTTGGCCGTCTGCCTAATGCCCCTGCTGAGGATTGACCTGTTAAGCGCTTACTTGGCGGCTACACCGGGAGGGTTAGACTCGGTGGCAGCCATGGCAACCGATCTGAAAGCCGATGCGGCGCTGATCTTGGCCGTTAATTCCCTACGCTTAATCAGTGTCTTGGTTATTGGACCTTACCTGGTGCGTTTCGTGGCTCAGCGATTGAGCCAAACGAAAGGGTGCGCAGGGACATCTGAATCGTAAGGGCACCCAGCTCAGAGTGACAGCGGGAAGGAAGTTTGTCAGTACAGCCCACGGCGATACGGGTGAGGGTGTTTGATCACGCGACTTCTTCCGAAGTGGGAATCAAAACCTGCCACCATCTCATGCAACTGTCCTCAAGAACGACCGGAAGGTTAACATGCCTCCGAGGTTCGCATCCTTCTTGGGCCGAATCGCATCGATTAAATATCGTTAACTATGCTTTCAGCTGATCGTAAGGGTACCCTTCAATTCTCGCTAGCGGATCGACGGCCGAGAATGGCGGTAACGGGAAAAGTAACGTCCGGGAAGATTTCCACCGCCAGGACATCGTCATCCTTTGCTTCCAATGTGAATTGGTAATCTCCCTGAGCCGGATTTCGGTGCACAAAAACCCGCCGGCGCACGGCATCAATAACCCAAACTTCGCGGATGCCTCCGCGTGCATATGCTTGCAACTTCGGGCCTTGGTCATAAGCGAGAGACGCGTCGGCTACCTCAACCAGAAGAAAGGTCTCGTCAGGCCGGGGATGCCTCCCTCGAACGGATGGCTCGTACAATACGACGTCTGGCTGTGGCTCGCTGTTAAGATCTAATGAGATCGGATTCTGGATGCCGATTCGATACCGATCTTGACCAATGCGTTTCGCGAAAAAGATATTTAAGGAGTCGACGAGAGTACGGTGCTCGCCGCCAATTGGTTCCCTAACGACCAAATCTCCATTCACAAGTTCGACTCGATCATCTTCAGTGAGAATTCCAGCCTCTCCCAACCGATGGTATTCTTCGGCCGTGAATCGATAAGTAGCCCGCACCTGCATATCGGCAATCATAGTTCCGGCGTCGCGCAACGTTCAAGAGAAACACTTAAGGGTCCTATCAACCCCGGGCTGAGTCCTTAAGTCCCTTCGGGACACAGCCCACAATCTCCGACGTTTCGTGATCGGACTCAGCCCGCGGATGCGATGGCTTCAGCATAAGCGGCTTCCAATTTTCCGATCTGCATCCGCTGCTCGAAATTCTCAGCCACCGACAAACTGGCCTGCTTCCCCATGTCCCTCCAGAGATCCGGCTGGGTTGCCAGTTTGAGCAATGCCGCAGACAGCGCTGGTTCGTCCCGCTCGGGGACCAGAATACCATCTATTCCCTCTTGCACCGCCTCTGGAATTCCACCATGCCGGGTGGCGACTACCGGTAAACCGCTGGCCATCGCTTCCAGCATCGAATTCGGGACTCCTTCCTGGTTAGAGTCAGCAGCTAGTTCGCTGGGATGGATAAAAATATGGCTCTCACTATAGACCTGGCGTAGATCTTCCTGGCTAAGAAAACCGGTCAGGGTCACATGGTCCGCCAAAGACAGCTCGCTGATTTGATGCGCTAAAACGTCTCGCAACGGACCTTCACCAGCAATCACCAACCGGGACTTCGGATAGTCAGTGAGAAATTTGCGAAACGCGCGCACGGTGGATAACAACCCCTTTTTTTCTACCAACCGGCAGGCCTGAACCAGCTGCCATTGGCCATCGACGGGCGCCGGGCGGTCGACCCGAGGAAAGTTTTGCAAAGGAATACCAGTTCGATTTAATCGGATCTTCTCGGGGCTGCATCCGAGATCCTGGAGCCGGTTTGCCAAGGATTGGCTCCGAACCAATACCAAAGGGGCGAGTTGCAGCATCTCTGTTAGTTTCCGGTCGTAACCCTTCTCTTTAGGCCGTCTTTGAACATCCATGCCGTGAAACGAGACCACCCACGGACGGTCCCATCTGCGCAGTAAGGGAAGCAAGTGAACCCCCGTATTCCCAAAATAAACATGGATTAGTTCGGGGTCTCGCCTGATCAAGATCCTGCGGATCGCATCGTATTCTCCGCGATAAATTAGCGCAGGTTTCCTGGCAAAGTACTTAAGATACCCTCGGCGCAACAGATGCCGTCTCGGGGTAATCAAGGGTTCAATATCATCGAAAGGGAAACGATCCGCATTTTGCCGGTGCTTCGTAATGACGAAGGTCTCAAACGATTGGAGTCCGGTTAGCTGGCGATAGATATGCAGCATTTCGGGCTTTAGAAAGAATGTGCAGAAGCTGGCAATCAGCGGCTTAGGTGAGGACACGGTGGACAAATCTCACACAAAGGCAGGAAGGCACAAATGAGGAGGAGCCATGGAGCGCTGCCTCGTTTGCGAGGCCGTGGTGAGCAGGGGAAAATCGTGACGTAAGTTATTATTGATGTCCTGCGCTCTATACCCACCGCAACGCCAGGCAACGATCCCGCGACGAGACTGTTTCCGCGACATCGGCTTATTTCAGGTTTGCGAGAGTGACAACCGCCCTGACGCGGCATAGAGCGCAGAAAGGCCGTGGACGCGCCCGGCCACTTTCCCCTTGCTCACCATCGGCCTCGCCAGCGAGGCAGCGCTCCACGGCTTCGCACGTGAGTTTCCTGCCCGCGTGCATTACTTTGTGTTGATGGCTGCTATCCAGAACACGATCGGGATCGTGTACGACTATGACCAAACTTTGAGTCCTGCCTATATGCAGGACGATGTCATTTTTCCGGCATTTGGCATCAACGCGGAGAAATTCTGGCGGCGCTGCGCCGAGTTAGTACAAGAGCAAGGATACGACCAGGAGCTCGCTTACATGAAATGTTTGCTCGATTATTTGGCGGTCGATCGGCCGACGAATAAGCAGTTGCAACAGCTCGGAGCCAAAATGAGCCTGTACCGCGGCCTGCCTGAGATGTTTGCAGAGTTTCAGGAAGGATTATTGACTCCGGAACAGTTAGAAGCCGGGATTCGAGTCGAGCATTACGTCGTTTCGTCTGGACTAAAGGTGTTAATCGAAGGGAGCAGAATCCGTCCTTATCTGCGGGCCGTGTTCGGCTGCGAATACGCCGAGGATGCGGAAGGCCGGATTGCATTTCCAAAACGGGTAATCAGCCACACGCAAAAGACCCAATATCTGTTCAGGATCAACAAAGGCCTGCTGGATATGTCGCAAGACGTGAATGATCACATGCCGGATAACGTTCGTCCGATCCCCTTCTGGAACATGATCTACATCGGGGACGGTCCTACCGATGTTCCCTGTTTCACGATCATGAAGAAAAATGGTGGACATGCCATCGCGGTTTACAACCCCGATGATCAGGAACGAGCCAGCTTTAGAAAGTGTTTCGACTTAGCCACCCGGGCGGAGCGGGTCCGGCATATCGCCCCGGCTGATTATCGACAGAACAGCCATTTACGGCTGCTGCTCGAAGAAATGGTGCGCGAAGTTACCGACCGCATATTGGCGGAGCGAAAAGCGAGCGCTGAAGCCGGAGTCGTACACGCGCCTAGGCATCTGGTATAAGGGCAAATCGGTAGGACGAGGTCCCGCTCGTCCGTTGCAATCCCGCAATTTTCTCGAACTCGTGCGTCCAATCTGAGACCATCGATAGGTTACGACGTAGGAGCTATGGACAGAGACCCATCACCCTCACTGGTTTTTATCAGCTACTCGCCGGCAGATCGCCCGATCGCCGAGGCCGCGTGTCAATCCCTGGAGGCTAAAGGAACCCGGTGCTGGATGGCGCCGCGGAATCTGGATCCCGGAACTCCGCATGATGGACAAATTGTCCAGGGCTTACGGGAATCCGAAGTCATCCTCTTGCTTTTTAGTCAACATGCCAATGAGTCGAAGAACGTGTTGCGCGAAATCGAATTCGCTAATGACCAGCGCCTGCCGATTCTTTCGGTTCGGTTAGACAGCTCGGCAATAGGCGACGATTTGGGTTACTACCTGCGCGTCGCTCAATGGCATGACGCTTCCGGGCGCCAGAGCGACCAGGAGTGGGTAGCAGATTTATCCGGCGAGGTGGCCAAATTGTTCACCAGTGTTGAATCTGGCAAGCAGCAACCAACTACGTCGGCCGTCGCGCCAGCTGCCCGGTTTGGCGATTTCGAAATTCTGGCGGCACCAGATGGTCGACCCCTTGAATTAGGCCGGGGTGGCATGGGAGTAACCTATCGCGCCCGTCAAATTTCCATGGGCGGAAGAGAGGTCGCACTCAAAGTCATCAACCCCAACCTCATGGGTGACGATGGGGTCCGGAAACGGTTCTTACGTGAAGCCCAAATTGCGGGCGCCATTGAACATCCCAGCGTTGCCTTAGTATACTCCCGAGGTCAGGAAGGTGATTCTTATTTTTATGCGATGCAGTTGGTCCCTGGAGTCGACCTGGATAAGTACATCAAAGCCCGCGGTCCGCTCTCCGTTTTTCAAGCGCTCAGCGTGACCGCTCAAGTGGCGGCGGCTTTGGAAGCAGCCAGAATCAAAGGCCTGATCCACCGGGACATTAAGCCAAGCAATATTATGGCGGTCGAAGACCGCCGGCACCGGCTGCAAATCAAGCTGATTGACTTCGGCCTAGCGAAAAACGTTGGCGGAACGAATAGCCCTGAATCGCTCCTCAGTGGCGGCCAGTTCGTAGGAACCTTTGCGTTCGCTAGTCCGGAGCAGTGCAGGCGACAGGAACTGGACACGCGATCGGATCTTTATTCGCTCGGGGTCACTCTTTGGTTCTTATTGACGGGACGACCGCCTTTCCGCGGTAGTCCGGAAGAGGTCAGCGGTTCGCATATTTTTCAAGAGCCGCCATTCGACACATTGCCACCGCTGCCACCCTCGGTGATTGAGCTGCTGAAGAGTTTGCTAGCTAAAGATCCAGGCAACCGGCCACAAGCTCCGGCCGAGCTGGAGGACCGGGTAGAAGAATTTTTGCGCACTCTTCCGGCGGACTCAACCGCGCCGTCGTCCGTACCGGCGCTACATGGGGAAACGGTCGCTCTGCCCGAGTCTGGCACTGACCTCGGACTACAGACGTTAGTCGGTTCACCGGTATTGTCGAGTTACCTGGCTCCGGCAGTCGGCCAGACTAGAGAAGAGCGGTTTGATCTGGTCGAGGAACTTCGGGAAGGGGTCAGCGGCCGGTTATTCCGGGCTCGAGAAGCTAGAGGTGACACCTCTCGCGAGGTGGGTCTCAAGTTTCTGCATCCAAGTATCGTTTCTGACGACGAGAAACAGACATTGCTGCGCGAGCAGTTTGATCGGGTCGCCAGTTTGGCCATCGATCATCTGGTAGCTCATTACAACCTAGAGCTCGGCGCGCAGCCCCCCTTTCTGGTCCGCGAATGGCTGAACGGCTTTAGTTTTAGCGCTCTGTTACGTTGGAGACAGACCTTGTCAGCAAAAGACCTGATTAAGTTGCTGGCACCGTTGCCGGCTCTCCTCGATCAGCTCTCAAAACATTCGCTCGCCCTGACCGAGGTTAGCTTAGGAAAACTCTTTTTAGCTTTTCCGCCAGAGATCGCACCCGAGACTTTCCCGGTTCTAGCTAAACGCTCGGATGATGAGCTCCTGTCCGGTCAACTCAAGCTCAACCCCCTGAGTCTCCGTGGCCTGGCAAAGCGCCCGAGCAACTCGGACAGCGACCCGACCATGCTTTCGACTAGCCGGCTACTCGCTTTGAGCCAGGCCAAGGTCGGCATTCGTGGGAAAGCGCCCGTCCCGCTGCTTGGACAGTTGATCTACGAGCTCTTGAGCGGCAATTCGTTCCCTCCGCAAGGCACGGATAGTTATAGTCCCCTAACTTCAATCAATGAAGCGGGCAACAGACTGCTCCGAACCGCAATCGTCACACCGCCCGCCGCTGGCGGTTTCCCTGCTTGTCAGAGTTTTTGGGAAGCTTTCGCACCGACTTTGGATCTGTCTCGCCGAGCTACTCCGGTGGCGATACCCGCACCACCGCCGCGACCGGTCGAATTACGGCCAACGATTACACCACCACCGACTACCCCAGCGCCGATTACACGACCACCGACACCGGCGCCAGCGCCAGTGTATCACCCCACGACCCCTTCACCGCAATGGCCAACCCAGGCGCCAGCGACCACCTTTACAGGTGGACCAGCGCCTCTTCCAAACGCAGTATCGCCGTCCGGGCGCAAGCCATCTACATGGATGCTCCTGTGGATCTTTGTCATTGCCGGGGTGGTTGGACTTGGTCTGCTCACGATCCTGGGGGTCTCTGCGATCCGATTGATGCTTGGGGGACCGCCTTCGGTATCACCTACAAATACGGTCACACCGGCACCATCAGTTGCGACTGCCAGCGCCAGTCCTCAACCCACTCAAAATGGCGAGACGCCTAATCAATCCACGGCCACCACAAATGCTACGAACCTGTTTAATCAAGCTAGGAATGAAACAGAGGCGAAGCAGTACGACAAAGCCATCGCGGATTACACGGAAGCGATTCGGCTGAAACCAGATTACGCCGAAGCCTACAGCAATCGCGCGTTTGTTTACACCTTCGTCGGGAAGTTTGACCAAGCGATCGCTGACTGTAACGAGGCCATCCGCATCAAACCAGATTTAGCCGAAGCGTACAAAAACCGCGCGAATCCTCATAACCAATTGAAACAATACGAGGACGCAATTGCTGACTGCAATGAAGCGATTCGGCTCAACCCCAATTACGCTGAAGCCTATGCCAACCGGGCAAACAGCTACGTTGGCCTGAAGCAATACGACAAAGGCATTGCCGATTGCGACGAGGCCATTCGCCTTAAACCCGAACTCTACCAAGCGTACGATATACGGGCAGATGCCTACGAATATCAGGGACAATACGACAAAGCGATCGCCGATTTGAACGAAGTCATCCGCCTCCAGCCGAATCTAGCTGAAGCCTACATCGATCGCGGCTATGCTTACCTCAACCTGAACCAATTTGAGGCCAGCATCGCTGACTCCACGGAGGCGATCCGCCTTAACCCAAATCTCGGCCTCGCCTTCAACAACCGCGGGTATTGTCGCATCAACCTACAGCAATACGACGCCGCTATCGCAGACCTTACCGAGGCAATCCGCCTTAACCCAGATATGGCCTTCGCCTACAGCAATCGCGGCGAAGCTTACAACAACCTGAAGCAATACAAGGCCGGCATCGCGGACTGTACGGAAGCAATCCGCCTCAATCCTAATCTCGTTAACGCCTACATCCAGCGCGGCTATGCTTACCTCAATGTAAAGCAATATGACGCCGGTATCGCAGACTCTGCGGAGGCAATCCGTCTTAACCCAAATCTGGCGATCGGCTATAACAATCGCGGGTTTGGTTATGTCTGCCTAAAGCAATATAGCGCCGGTATCGCAGACTATACCGAGGCAATCCGCCTTAACCCGAATTTCGGCCTTGCGTACCTCAATCGCTCATTCGCCTACCAACAGGTTGGCGAAATTCAGAAGTCCAAAGCGGACAAAGCCAGAGGGGAGCAATTGCAAGGCATCACCAGACCAGGCTCGGATAGACGATCCGGCCGATAGCGTTTGGCGTGTCGGCGTGTCAGCGTGTCGGCGTACGGGCGTGTCGAAGCCGTGGAGCGCGAAGCGCTGGGTGGCGCCAAGCCGCAATTGTCTCGCAGCAGCGCGTCTAAGTTGCGACAATCGTTACGTCACGACCAGGTCTCATGGATAGCCATTCCTCACCAGCATTGGCGTTTATTAGCCACTCTTCGGCTGATCGGCCGATCGCCGAGACAGCCTGTGAATCCCTGGAAACTAACGGTATCCAGTGCTGGATAGCGCCGAGAAACGTGGATCCAGGCGTACCGTATGCCGGACAGATTATCCAGGGCTTAAGGGAGTCCCAACTCGTAATCCTCCTTTTTAGCGAGCACGCCAATCAATCGGCGAATGTGTTGCGCGAGATTGAATTCGCAACGAATCAGCCTCTTCCTGTCCTATCGGTCCGCCTGGACCAGACGGTCTTGAGCGATGATTTAGCTTACTATCTGCGCGTCGTTCACTGGCACGATGTTTCTGGCCGGCAAAGCCAGCAGGACCAGGTATCCGATTTATCTGTCCGGGTGGCCAAACTCCTAGCCAACGTTAAACCGGGCGAGGCCAATACGAGGCGCGCCGTGGCCGCAGCTGCCCAGTTTGGCGATTTCGAGATTCTCGCGGCGCCGGACGGTCGACCGATTGAATTAGGTCGAGGCGGGATGGGCGTGACTTATCGTGCCCGCCAAATTTCGATGGGCGGACGAGAGGTCGCCCTCAAAGTAATCAATCCCACGCTTATGGGTGAGGAGGGGATCCGGAAACGGTTCTTGCGTGAAGCCCAAATCGCCGGCGCCATTGAACATCCCAATGTCGCCTTGGTGTACTCCAGAGGTCAGGAAGGGGATTCCTATTTTTACGCGATGCAGCTGGTCGCTGGAGTCGACCTGGACAAATACATCAAAGAACGCGGGCCGCTCTCAGTTGGGCAGGCGCTAAGTGTGACTTCTCAAGTCGCCGCCGCTTTGGAGGCAGCCAGGACAAAAGGGCTGATCCATCGCGACATCAAGCCGAGTAACATTATGGCGGTCGCAGACCGGCGGAACCGGCTAGGAATCAAGTTGATCGATTTCGGCCTAGCGAAAAACGTTGGCGGGACGAATAGCCCTGAATCGCTCCTCAGTGGCGGACAGTTCGTAGGAACATTTGCGTTCGCTAGTCCGGAGCAGTGCAGGCGACAGGAATTGGACACGCGATCGGATCTTTATTCGCTCGGGGTCACTCTTTGGTTCTTATTGACGGGACGACCGCCTTTCCAAGGCAGTCCGGAAGAAATCAGCGGTTCGCACCTTTTCCGAGAACCACCCTTCTCAACGCTGCCGCCACTGGCGGCGCCGGTAAACGATCTGCTCAAAAGTCTTTTAGCTAAAGACCCAGCGGACCGGCCGCAAACTCCAGCCGAGCTCGAGGATCGGGTTGAAGAACTCCTCCGGAGCTTACCTGGCGATTCGCCGGCACCACCTTCGGAAATCGTGGTAACGACGACACTGGCACAGGCGTCAGGCAGCGAACTCGGCATGCAGACTTTGATCGGCTCGCCGGCCTTGTCGAATTACTTGAATCCGGCAGCGGGCGAGACCAGAGACCAACGGTTCCAGTTGATCGAAGAGCTTCGAGAGGGCGTCAGCGGCCGGTTGTTTCGTGCCCGGGAAGCCGAGGGAACTGCGTCTCGGGAAGTGGGTGTCAAGTTTCTGCATCCGAGCATCGTGTCTGATCCGGAGAATCAAAAGATACTGCGCGAGCAGTTCGATCGAGTCCGCAGTTTATCGATCGACCATCTAATATCTCATTACAGCCTTGATCTCGATGCCCAGCCATCATTTCTGGTCCGCGAATGGCTCAACGGATTTAGTCTCAGTTCTCTATTACGCTGGAAACAGACCGTGCCAGCCCTGGAATTAGTGAAACTCCTGGCGCCATTACCTGGGCTACTTGACCAGCTATCCCAGTATTCGCTGGCCCTGATCGAAGTCAGCTTAGGGAAAATCTTTCTAGCCTTCGCCCTGGAAGTTGATCCCCAAACCTTCCCCGTCCTGGCTAAGCAATCCGCCGAGGGTCTGCGGCAAGCGCAACTCAAACTCAATCCTTTGAGTCTCCGCGGGCTGGTAAAACGTTCAAGTAACGCGGACAGCGACCCGACAATGCTTTCGACTAGCCGGCTTCTCGCTTTGACTCAAGCTAAGATGGGCATCCGAGGCAAGTCATCAGTGCAGCTGCTTGGTCAGCTGATTTACGAGCTCTTGAGCGGGTATCCCCACGATACCCAGGATACGAACAGTTACACCCCGCTAAGCGCAATCAATGAGGCGGGAAACCGGCTGCTCCGGGCCGCCATCGTCGCGCCGCCAAAAGCCGATACTTTCCCTAACTGCGAGAGCCTTTGGCAGGCTTTCACTCCGACCGTGGGCCTAACAGCCAGATTCGTTCCTCCGGCTAGCCCAGCGCCACGGTTGCGAACTGACCAATTGCCGCCAAGGAACCCGCCGGTTCCGACTCCGCCCCTTACTCCGACTCCGCCGCCGGCCCGAGTCTATCAGCCCTCGACAGTTCCTCCCGGGTGGCCAACTAGGGTAGGCGCGACAAGCCAGGCCGCGGGGCCCGCTCCGTTTGCGAAACCAGCATCTCCCAGATCAAAAAAGCTGTCGGTATGGATGATCGTCTGGATCTTAGTCGTTGCTGCGGCAGTTGGATTAGTTCTGCTCTCGATCGCGATACTCTCTGTAGGGCGATTGATGGTGGCTGAAAGGAACTCACCAACGCCGTCCATATCGCCAATAGCTACCGCGACCCCAACCCCGTCGGTTGCGACCGTGGCAACAACTCCTCAACCTAGATCGAGTGTCGAGACGTCCAAGCAGATCGCTGCCCAATCGCCCGCCACCGCAAACGTTACCGACCTAATTAACCAAGCTCGTAGCGAAGTGGAAGCGAAGCAGTACGACAAAGCCATCGCTGACTGCAATGAGGCGATCCGGCTCAGGCCGGATCTCGCGGAAGCCCACATGTTTCGCGGCGCTGCTTATCTCAACCTGAAGCAGTACAGCAATGCGGTCACGGATTTTGGCGAAGCCATCCGCCTGCAGCCAAATCGGGTGGAGGCCTATACCTGGCGCGCTGATGCTTACAACCTCATGAAACGCTATGCCGACGCCATCTCCGATTGCAACGCGGCAATGCGGATCGATCCAAATAACGCAATAGCCTATAACAACCGCGGCTACGCCTCCGTCTATACCAATCAATACGCGACTGGAATCGCTGATTATACCGAAGCGATCCGTCTAAACCCGAACTACCCCGCTGCCTATTCAAATCGCGCCTACGCGTATCAACAGATCGGCGAAACCGAGAAAGCTAGAGCGGACCGAGCGATGACCGAAAAACTGCTGGGTGGGGCGCGACAACAATCGGATAGGCCAACCAGGAGGTAAGGCCTGCTAGCCGCGTTTCCGCTTCAACACCTTGGCAACCTCGTCTCGAAGAAGACAGTTGATCACATCCTCTCGGGTCAACCATCCCTTGCAAGCGGCTTGCACACCGAACCAGAGATCCTGAAAGCCCGCTATCGAAATGCGCATCGGGATTGATCGAACAAAGGGTCCCTAATTCTTTCGCGTGCCGCCATAGGCGCCAGTCCATATCCAAGCGGCGCGGATTCGCGTTGAGCTCGATAATCGCTTACTTCGCGGTCGGAATGTTCACGCAAACCGTCGATAACGTAATGTAGCCACCAAAAAAAAGTTCTCGATACCCCGAATCGCTATGGTTAGTACGGCGATTCATGCGACGGCAAACAATTTTTGATGAGAACAGCATAATTCATCGGATCGTTGGTTGACGAGCGGTCGCATAGATGCGATAGCGGCCAGACAAGCGCCTAGATGCGATAGGCGAACGAGTTACTGATCTTAACTCGTGGTTCTTAAGATCAGGTGTGCAACGAATCCCCCCGGGATCCGCGAAATGGATTACATAACAAAAATATCGTTTGCAGCACTCTTGCTTGCGGGTAGCGCTTCCGGCTACACCGTCTCTGGCAATATCTATCTAACTAACGGTTCACAGTCTGACGTCCAAGCCGCTTGCTCGGCTGCTCCAGACAACGGGACCGTGACAGTCCAGATTCCTAACGGGACCTACTCTTGGACTGGTACTCTGACCATCACCAACTCGCTGACGCTTGCGGGTGCCAGCGCAAATGGGGTAACGATCGAGAACAATAATGCCAGCTCGGATATGATCGATGCGACCTCGAGCGCCAACGGTCATGTCAATATTTACTGGCTGAACATCGTCCAGGTCGCGAACAATGGAGGCGGCGCCGGATTCTCCATTGGCGCTGACAGGTCGGAACCCAGCAGCTACACCGTTCTGATCCATGATTGCACATTTGATAATTCCACGGTCTATAATTACGACGTAAAGTGTGACGACAATGGTATTATTTTCTGGAACGATACGTTTATTGGCGATGGTTCGCTGGGGCTCACTGGCATTTCGTGTGTCTGTGACAAATACGGCTATTCTGGCTGGAATACTCCGGATACGTTCGGAGTGAACGATACAACTGGTCTAAATAACACCTACATCGAGAATTGTACATTTTACGACGCCTCGACCGCGTGCACCAATTTCGATGACAACGCGCGTGTGGTCTTCCGGTATAATACCGTCAATAACTGCCAACTAGGAAGTCACGGACAAGAAACGAGTATTTACGGCGTCCGGGGGTGGGAGATTTACCAGAACACTTTCAACTATTCGACCAGCGGCACTGGACCTAGCGGCGCTACCTATCCGCTGAATATGAATGTTTGGTTCGGTGTCCGTGGAGGGACCGGCGTGGTGACTCAAAACGCGATGCAGGACATCCCAACCAAAACCGGGATTCAACTCAATGTTTACTCGATCACCCGCGGAATGGATGATGGTGAGGGAGGTGAATTTTGTCCACTCAATTACCCCGCCCCGCGCCAAACCGGCTGGGGATGGAGTGCTGCTAGTGCCGCTTATTGGGGAGCTGGTGACGATACTAACAAGCAGTTACTAGTTGGCGGGACAGATCCGGGGACCTTTGCTCCCGACGGAACCGGTGCTGTCGTTGATCCTATTTACATTTGGAATAATAGCGGGACCGAGACAAGCGATCCTGGCTATGTTGCCACGTACACCTACCCGCAGGACAATTGCGGCAACGGCGAAGTAATCTCAACCTATTTGCAAGAAGGTCGCGATTATTTTGTTAACGTGGCCAATACGAGTTGGTCGCCGTATACGTATCCTCACCCGTTACATTCTGAGTTTGCTTTGGGAGGCAGCCAGCCTCCGCCGACTCCATCACCGACTCCGACTCCGACTCCGACTCCGACACCATCACCAACTCCGACGCCGACGCCGACGCCGACCCCTACACCAACTCCGACGCCGACCCCTACACCAACACCCAGCCCGACGCCTGTAACGTTGGTTATTACGGTGACGGGTGTACCGCCTTTGTCCGTTTCCACGGTAATGTCCAATGGAGACCAAACGGCCACGATCCAAGTGAATGGAAACGGTTCATTACAGGTCAATGTTTCGCCGACACCGGCCCCAAACCGAGTCTCTGCAGTGAATCAGTTCTTCAAAAGTGACAAGCTCAAAGGATGGTAGGCGTTCAGTAGTCAGTAATCAGTTGCTTTGAGCTATACCGGGTATGCCAGGCTTTGTTCACGGTCGCACCTGAGAACCTTTTACCGCCAAACAAAACTTTGGCTCGAGCGCTGGCAACGCTGGAATTGGTTGCCTGTGATACAGATTACCACGCGCTGAAAGTCGGCCGCGCACTTGTCGCGGCGTAGGCTTGGCGAAGGCTGAAGCGAGGCACGCTCGACTAGCCGCGTTTCCGCTTCAAGACCTTGGCAACCTCATCCCGAGAAAGACAATTGATAACATCCTCTTTTGATAACCATCCCTTGCGAGCCGCTTGTACGCCGAACCAGAGATCCTGGAAACCGGCCATGGAATGCGCATCAGGATTGATCGAACAAAGAACACCTAGGTCTTTTGCGTGGCGCCAGAGACGCCAGTCCATATCCAGACGGCGCGGATTCGCGTTCAGCTCGATGATCGTCTTGTTCGCGGCAGCGGCTTTAACGATCTCGTTGAGATCAACCTTGTACGGTTCACGAGAAAGCAGCAACCGGCCCGTCGGGTGACCAAGCATGGTGACATACGGATTCTCCATTGCCCGGATCATGCGGTCGGTCATCGCTTTTTCGGGTATCGACAGAGCGTTGTGGACACTCGCCACGACAAAATCTAACTGCGAAAGAATCTCATCCGAAAAGTCGAGTTTGCCGTCACGGAGAATGTCGCATTCCACGCCGGTAAAAATCCAAAACTCCCCATCAGATCCCGCGTTCAGCTCCTGAATGGCTTTTACTTGTTGGAGCAGTTTCTCTTCGGAGAGCCCATGCGCTTGGAATGAGCTTTTGCTATGATCCGACATTCCCAGGTATTGCAGCCCAAGGTCGCGCGCGGCTATCGCCATCTCCGCCAGCGTATTTCTGCCGTCAGTCGCGCTAGTATGGGCGTGAAACGTTCCTCGAAGATTGCTCAGCTCTACCAGCTTCGGAAGTTTACCGGCTTCAGCCGCTTCAATTTCCCCGGTCGCTTCTCTGAGCTCGGGCACGACAAAGTCTAAGCCGAGAGCCCTGTAAAGGTCCTCTTCTGTATCGATCGCGGGAATAGGCTTAGGAGGCTGCTTCGCGGTCGGTTCAGGTCCAAGCCGATACTCGTTGAGAGTCCAGCCGTTCCGTAAAGCTCTTCCTCTAAGCGCCACGTTATGCTCTTTACTTCCGGTAAAGTAAGCCAAAGCGAAAGGGAACTCATGGTTAGCAACCACCCGAAGATCGGACTGCATTCCGTTCTTCAAAAGCACGCTAGTTTTGGTCTCTCCCTTCGCCAACACTCGTTCGATCAACGGGAAAGTCACAAAATGTTCGGTGATACTTTTCGGATTCTTGGTCGCAATCAAGACATCCAGATCGCCGATGGTTTCTTTTGACCTCCTTAAGCTACCGGCCGAGCTGATCTGAGAAACGTCGGGATGATCCCGGAAGTGTTCCAGCATCTGTTCCATCGCCGTCGTGGCTTCAGAAAGCAGATGCCGGCCGGAATGTTTCTCCCGCCGTTCGATCGCCCGGAGAAAATTCTCAGCTGACTTTTCTCCGAAACCCGGCAATTCGGCAACGCGACCATCGCGACAGGCCTCCTCCAAATCGGCAATGCTCTTCACCTTCAGGGTTTCCCACAAAACCTTGATCTTTTTCGCGCCCAGCCCCTGAAGCTCGAACAGCTCCGACAGGCTATCCGGGAAACTGCCGCGAAGCTCTTCGTAATAGCCAAGCTTACCGGTGGTAGCGAATTCTTCGATCTTCTTCGCAATCGCGGAGCCGATTCCTTCCAATTCTTCGAGGCGTTTCTCGGTTACCAGGTCAGGAAAGTTGTCGGAAAAAGTCTCCAAGGCTCGAGCAGCGTTCGTATAAGCGCGAATCTTGAACGGGTTCTCCCCTTTCAACTCGAGCAGCCGTGAGATCGATTCAAGCAAAGCGATGGTTTGTTCTTTAGTAACCATGGTGGCGTTTTTACCTAGGAATCCCGCTCACCTTGACACCAGGGTCAACGTGATGTCTCTCGAACCATCCCTGATTTACCTCGAGTGCGTAGCAAATATCGTTCGTGGCGCTACGAGTTGTGCGCTCGTCAAACGGTTGCATATCATGCTCTTCCCGAAGAACCGAACTGGCGTCGATGAACCCGATGGAGAGCGGAATTTTCGTATTCTTCATCCAGAAACTGGCCTGCTCCGCCGGGCCTAAGACGAACAGCATGCCCTGCCCTTCAGGCAGAGTATTGCGATACATTAGACCATTTTCGAGCGATTGCGGAGTGTCAGCCACTTCGACTTTCAGACTAGCCCCGCCAACCTTGAGATCGACTGACCTTAAGCCAAACGCCCCGGTCTGGGCCTCCGGCGAACAAGCGCATAAAACGAGGATAATCGAGCACAGAACCGGTCTAACGACGTGACGCATGATGCAATTCCATTTTGATCTTCAACGCCTCTGCGACGGCTTCATCAACTGTCGGGGCGAGCACGCAATAATGCCCCATTTTCCTGCCAGGTCGACCTTCGGTTTTACCATAGAGATGCAGTTTAGCGTTGGGCTGTTGCAGGATCGATGACCAATCGGGGGGCCGACCGTCCACCCAAAGATCTCCCAGGAGATTGACCATACAAGCCGGAGCCAGCAAATCCGGCAGGCCTAGGGGCAGCCCGCAAACGGCGCGGAGTTGTTGTTCGAACTGGCTCGTAATGCAGGCATCAAACGTGTAATGCCCGGAGTTGTGCGGGCGGGGAGCCAACTCATTTACTAAAAGGTGGCCGGCCGTCGTGAGAAAGAATTCAACCGCGAGAAGTCCAACTACCTCTAAATCGTTAGCTAGCGACTTGGCAATTTCGGTTGCCTCCCGTTGCGAATCTTCCGGAAGCCGGGCAGGCGCAATCGAGTGGTCCAGAATATGGCGATGATGAACGTTCTCCGCTGGAGGAAACGTCGATAACTGGCCGTCAGCCCCTCGGGCACAAATCACCGAAAGCTCACAATCGAACTCGATCCATTTCTCCAGAATGCCTTTTCTGCCTTGCAGGGCCGAGGCGTCGACCTCAGCCGGATCCTGAATTTTTTGTTGGCCTTTCCCATCATAGCCAAAGTCCGCAGTTTTCAGAACCGCCGGTACTCCCAGATCAGCCAGTCCATTTCGAATTTCTTCCTCGCTGGCAACGATGCGAAACGGGACGTGAGGATAACCACCCGCAGCCAGAAAACTCTTTTCCCGCTCGCGATTCTGGCAAATGTGAAGGACCTCCGATCGGGGATGGACCGGCTTTTCTAGTGCGAGCCGGTCGATCACCGTGGAAGGGACGTTTTCAAATTCGAATGTGATGACATCAACGGATTGGACGAACTCGTTGAGCGCGGCCTCGTCGGTATAAGATCCGGTAAACTCCCGATCCGAAACCTGGCCAGCCGGACTATCCGGTGTGGATTCGTAAGTGTGCACTCGGTAGCCCATTCTTCGGGCGGCAATGCCGAACATTCGGCCGAGCTGGCCGCCGCCTAGAACACCAATGGTCGATCCGGGACAAATCCGATGCCGCATATGAATAGTAGAACTCGCTCTGGAAGCCGTATTCTAGCATTTTCCCACCGAACCAGGAAGATGGCGGTTCGACGACGGGGCGATCCTCGGTAGCGGCGACTGTCCCGTTATGCCAGTGGCGCTCCCAGTGAAATGATGGGTACGGAGCGACCCGCGTTGCCTTATTCAGCGTCCAGTCGCCATCCGAGCGCGGGGATCGCGACTGCGCGTGGAGTCTAGGGACGCCAATCGCTCCGGTTCAATTTCGTTCGCCGGTGAGTACCAGGGGTTTTTATGGGACAGTCGCCGCTACCGAGGTTGGGGCCCGCTCCAGGCATTCCCGCTCGTTCAAGTTCCTCGAAAGGTATATAATGCTCCGATGATGTTCGCAGAATGGGAAATCAAGGCGCGGAGCCATGCTTGCGCGCACACCCAGGTTCCTTTTAACGACGGTGACACCATTTGGACCTTGTTGTTCCGAGATAAACATGGTTTCCGCCGGGAAGACATTTCCGACGCGGCCTGGACCCAGTTGAAGGAATCAGTCCAGCCATTTTCGTTTTGGAAATCGAAGTACCAAGCCCCGCCTACAGTCCCACCCGAACCGATGCAGAAGGAGTCGGTGGAGGCATTGTTGCGCCGGCTGCTCGATGAGGACCGTCCGGATTACCTCAATACGCGTTACGTCCTCGCGGCGATGCTGGAGCGCAAGAAAATTCTGAAACCGGTCGATGCTCGCGAGACCGATTCGGAGAGGATTCTCGTGTACGAACACGCTAAGAGTGGTGAAGCCTTTCTGATCGTCGATCCCGGACTACGACTGGATCAACTCGAGGCCGTGCAAGACGAAGTTGTCGTGTTGCTTGCGAATGGCTTGGCGGCCCAACAGCCGGAACAATGAATCCAAAATTCCGACAACTCTTGCTAAAACGTGCGTCTAGATAATGGTAGATGTTAACGAGTTTATTATATGCCGAGCAATAATCCGGTCTTAAGAAGAGCGCCCTTCAGTTCCGTCCAGCCAGGGGAAATGGCTGAACCAATGACGCTGAATGGCGTGATCATGCGCACATTTTTCCTGTTGGTTCTCGTGGTTGGGTCCGCCGGCATCACTTGGAACTTTATTCTCAACAACCCCCGGGCGATCATGCCCGCGATTTTGATTGGTGCTTTGGGCGGACTCGCTTGTGCGGTGTTTACGGCTTTTAATCCGCGGGCGGCGTCCATTTCCGGCTCCATCTATTGTCTTTTCGAGGGGCTCGCCATTGGCGGTATCACGTGTTACGCCCAGGCCTATTACCCAGGGATCGCGTTTCAAGCGGTCTGTCTCACCTTCGCCGTCTTATTTGCGCTTCTGGCACTTTATTCGTTTCGCATTATCCGAGTGACCGAGACCTTCCGAAGCGTGGTCGCTTCGGCAACGATTGGGATCGCGTTAGTTTATGGATTGAGTCTAATCTTAGGCTTGTTCCATATCCCGCTGGGGTTCATTTCCGGCTCTGGACCGATCGCGATTGGGTTCAGCCTTTTCGTGGTTGCCATCGCAGCATTAAATCTAATCTTGGATTTCCAATTCATCGAGCAGGGTATTGAGAACCGCGCGCCAAGATGGGCGGAATGGTACGCCGCTTTCTCGCTGATGGTCACTCTGATTTGGTTGTACCTCGAGATCCTGCGGCTGCTAATGAAGTTGGCGCGAAGAAACAGCTAAAGCCACGGCCGAAACCGTGGAGCGCTGCCTCGCTTGCGAGGCCGTGGTGACTAGGCAAAGTCGTGACCTTACACCTTGGCCTTGGCCGCCTGATGCAGAGCCGTCTTTCGGCTACATGAGCCTTTCTCAAGGAGATCGAGACAGGCGGCCTCGATGCGCACGGTTAACTTCATCGGTTTAAAACCGAGACTGTTCGCCAAGAACCGTTCCCTCAGCGTGATACACTCGTCTCGCACCTGGACGACGTCGTGGCAATCCGCGCAAACAATGTGAAACGAAGCTGGAGATTGTTCCCGGTTCACTTCGTAGTACCGGTGTTCGCGATTCAGCTCCACATCGCGGATCAGCCGGCTATCCAACAACATCGGCAGCGTCCGATAAACGGTGGCCAATGAAATGAGCCTATCGTTTTGCCGGGCTCTCGCGAGAAGATCTTCGGCGTGAAACGGACCAGGAAACGAGATCGCTGCCCGGACGATGACTTCCCTCGGTTTCGTCACCCGGAAACCGCTGGCTCGCAGATAGCTTACGGCTTCATGGAACAAATCGTCAGGCTGCTTCTTAAGTCGCTCGATGCGCTCAGGCCGTTTGCCGCTGCTGCCAGGGAAAGTCCATGGCGCGATCTTGTGCATGGCGCACTCTGTCCGTTCAAATTTCATGGTTGCCGCCAACGGCACTTATCACTCTAGGCTTATGCACCGGATATCGTCATAACGCAAACGACTACAACAAGAAGACACGCGCAGAAAACCACCGCAGATGAACGCTGATTTACGCAGATAAAGCCCCTAAAACCGATAACATCCGGCAGAATTTGCAGCACGGCGGAGCCGCAACCACAAGCAGAGGAATCAACCACGAATTGAACGAACGAACGCGAATAAGAAACAGTCATTCGTGTTAATTCGCGTCCATTCGCGGTTAATCTTTATCTGCGTAGCTCGGCGTTCATCTGCGGTTGAACGTTTTTCACTAACCCACTTTCACCCGCCGGCGCAAGAAAGCTGGCACATCAAGATCTTGTCCGTCGATAATGGTTGGCTCGCTTTTCTCGAATCTACCCCGAGAGACTGCATCGAATTGAAGCACCTCTTGCTTTGGCTCTATCTTCTTTGGGTCAGGTTTTGGAGCCGGCTTGCCCGCTGGGACAATCTCCTTTTTTGAGGTGTTGCTCTCGGCTGAGTCTAAACTCAGCGGCTCCTCCGCTCCCAACACCTTGTGTCCGTTGGTTGCCTCTTCATTGGTAAGCTTCAAAGTAACCACGGGTTCCGGCGGTTCCGGAAGGGCCGCTCGGGGTGGAGTAGGTTCGAGTGGCTCGGGTTCCTGGAGTGCCGGATAAGCAGTTTTCGCAGGGCGCTCCGAATTGTCTCCCAATGAACTAATAATACTCACCGACAGCCGGGAGCCCATCCCGGAATCGATCGCAATTCCCATTATTAATTGCGCGCGATCACTAATGTGTCGATTCAGCTCCTCCATCACGTTCCCGATTTCACCTAGTGTCACATTCGCTGCGCCCCGAATTTGGACGATGACATTCACGGCATTCGCCAACATTTCCCCGCGATGCATTAACGGATTTCGTAGCGCTTTCACCAGAGCATCGTGAGCTCGATTCTCGCCTTCGGCTTCTCCAAAACCGAACAGGGCGCGGGCGTCGCCGTCTCGAATGACCGCGCAAATATCGTCGAACCCTAAGCGGATAAGGCCCGGTCGCAGCAGCAGATTCGCGATTGCTCTGATGCTTTGACTGATGGTTACGTCAGCGGCGGCAAACGCTTCATGGATCCCCATCCTGGGCAGAGTAAGCTCCGCCATGCGGTCATTCTCGAAACAGATCACGGCATCAGCGTACTCCCGGATGAGTTGCAGACTCGTAGCTGCTTGAGCACAACGCCGTCTGCCCTCAAAAGTGAATGGCATCGTGACAAGCACTAATACTAACGCGCCAGCGTCTTTAGCGAGCTTCGCCACGAACGGCGCAGCGCCAGAGCCAGTTCCACCGCCCAGCCCCGCACATACAAAAATGATATCATAGCCCGCGATGGCCGCCTGGATTTCGTCGCTGCTTTCTTCAGCCGCCGCCAAACCCAATTCCGGGTCGCCACCAGAACCCAGACCTCTAGTTAGATTTCGGCCGAGTTGAATTTTCTGGTTCGTCACCGAGCCGGTTAAAGATTGGACGTCCGTGTTCGCGGTCATTAGCTCAAAACGATCAATCCCATCGAGCATGGCGCGATCCAGAATATTCGAGCCGGCGCCACCTACGCCGATCACTCTGATTTTCCGAGTTTCGGCGGCGACTTGTGCTCGACCGTATTGGCTATTCAATTGGACCATATAGGTGTTTTCTAAGTTCTAAAGATGCCGCTCAGGCGTTTCATCGTTCGGCTGAGAATCCCTCTCGCCATTGGGCGATCGAGGTGCACGAGGTGCGCGTATCGGACTAAACCGATCGCCGTGGAAAATTGAGGATGTTCAAAAGCGGAGGTGACCCCGGCCAACGGCAAAGGCGCGGTAGTCCGCGCCGGCATCCCGAACACCTCGCTAGCTAAATGCTCGATCCCGCGCAACTGGCTGCTCCCGCCCGTGATAAAGACTCCCGCTCCCAAATAGTTCAGATTCTGATCACCGGCGACCTGGCGCTCGACGATCTCGAGAATTTCGCGGACACGGCAGTGAATGATTTGATTGAGCGTTTCCCGCTCGATTTCTCTGCCCGCAAAACCGGTCTCGTCTCGCAGCACAATGGTTTCTCCCGGGAAGGCGTTACCCAAAGTCACGTCTCCTTCTTCCATTTTAAGCTTCTCGGCCCGCGCGCTGGGGATCTTGAGACCGATCGACAAATCGTTGGTGATGTGGTCACCGCCAACCGCGATGATACCGCTCTGTTTCACGGCGCCCTCGACATACACGATGAAATCGGTCGTGCCGCCACCGATATCGATAACCAGGGCCCCAAGCTGCTTATCATTCTTGTCCAATACCGCCTGAGCGGTAGCGAAGGAGTTGATGACGACATCGGCGGTCTCCAATTCCAACTCTTTAACGCACCGGATGGCATTTTGGATCCGAGTGCGAATCCCATAAACGATGTGGAAGTCGGCTTCGAGCTTCTTCCCAAATAGACCCAGCGGATTCAATACTCCGTCCTGACCATCGACGTAGTAATGTTGGATGATGGTGTGAAGAACGCAGTCCTCCATCGGTAGACTGACCTCGCGGGCATTGGTGCGAACGTCTTCGAGATCCTGTTCGTCGATCTCCTCTCTTCCCTCCTCTAATACGACCACGCCGCGGTTGTTGTAGCTGCGAATATGCCCGCCCGAGATACCAAGATACACTTCGCTGATCTCCACATCGCTTCGTTCTTCGGCATCCACTATGGCATCATGTACGCAGCGCTTGGCAGTTTCGAAATCGACGATCTCACCTTTGCGAATACCGCGAGAAGGTGCGCTACCCACCCCTAATATCTTCAGTGTGTTGTCATTCCGGGCCTCCGTCACAACAACGCAGACTTTAGTGGTGCCGATTTCTAATCCTACAAAGATATTGTCTCTAGCCATTGAAGGGCTTCAATTCTGTACTTTTCGTTTTCTTATGCGGGTTCTTGGTTGGGCTGGGGGATTTGTCCGCTTTATGTCCCGGTCGGGTTACCGGCAACGCCCGGCGAACCGTCGGTTGGGGCTGAGGCGAAACCGTTGGTTGCGCGGCAGACTGAGGGCTCGGGCCCGCACCCGGTACGGCGGGCTCATTGAAAACTACGGGAATGTTCCTTTCCGCCATCAGATTCGCTGATTGCAGATCCTTGCTGTTTTTCTCGCAATAGGAGAGCAACGTGTCCAATCGCCGAAGCTGAACCATTAACTCGTCGGGACTAAACTTTATCGATGCACCCTGTTTATCGGTCGCCACTAAACAATATTCTTTCGATACATCGATCGTGGCGATTTGGAATCGGGACTGCAGCACTTCCGGACATTCGCGAATAAGTTCAAGAGCGGACTTAACCGCGTCATCGTCTATGGGCTGTCCAACCGTGACTTTTTTAATATCGACTCCGATAATAATTGGTAAGGTCATGTACTCCGGCGCAGAGCCCTTTGGTTGCAACCCGACGCCGCGCCGATCCACTAGAAGAGCGCTGTCATAATTAAAGCCGGTTTTATTGGCGTCTGCCGATGCGATCCAAGCGATCGGCCTGCGTTCCTGGATCACAATCACGAGTTTGTCCGGGAGCAACCGTTGCACATTTACTTCTTCTACCTGCGGCAGCGCCCTCAGACGGTCTTCAACCGCGGAGAGGTTAATCGAGAAAATGTTGGTACCGTTTGCGATCTGGGCAGCTTGCAACACCGCATCTCGCATCAGATCACCATCCGTCGATACTTCGACCGAGTGAATCGCGTAGTCCGGGTTGGTGAAGAAAAGCGAATTGAGCAGGCGTTGCGCACCAAAAAGACCTGCGCCTAGCAGTGAGAGAAGAATGAGAAGCGAAGAGAGAACCAGGAACCCCTTCTGCAGTCGGCGGGCAGACGCTCGGCGAGCCCGTACTTTGACGTCCAACAGATGTTGTTGGCGCCTCTGCCTCGTTGAGGATAGTCTCCGATTTTGCTTCGTCGATCTTTTCTTGGTCACTGCTTGCTCATCACTCTCCTTTCCAGAGATATCGTCGCAGCGCGTCGTGGAGAGGCAGCGCTTGCGACACCCACATTCAATCGGGGCATCAATTTCCCGGCTGTTCCATCAGCCTTCGGCAAGACAGTTTCACTATTCATAACAGTTCTTGCAAAAAGTTCCAAGCTTAACCCGCAAAAATCAGGTTTGTATTCCAACCCTTCGGTGCTCCGATGCTCCATCACTCCGGTTCGCCTACGTTTCATCGTTGACTCCGACTACTTGAACTTCTAACTCAAGCTCTATCCCGCGCTCCTGTTTCGCGGTCTCCTGGATTTGCGCGATCAAATTCAGCACCTCGTTCGCGGTCGCAGCACCGTCATCATTAACAATAAAATTGCCGTGAATCTCGGATACGCGAGCAGCGCCCACTTGCCGGTTTTTTAGTCCGAGCTCTTCTACCAGCTTACCGGCAGGGCAAGCAGCCGGGTTCTTGAAAATGCAGCCCGCACTGGATGCAATGGGTTGCGATTGCTTCCGCTTAGAGCTGGCGGTTTCGATCTTTGCATCAATCTCAGCTAACGACGACTTTTGACCATGAAACCGAGCAGCCACCACGAAGCGTTCGCGCAAAGTCGGGACATTCCGATAGCGGACGTCCATGCCGCTCGGAGTTAACACTTCAAATTCGCCGCGCAGACTAACCACCTGCACACTTAGGACTTGATCGAAAGTCTCTGCCCCAATCGCTCCTGCATTCATTCGCAAGCTGCCACCTACACTTCCGGGGATGCCTTCCATCCATTCGAATCCTCCAAGCTCAGCATTTCGCGCAGTGCCAACTAGCTGCTTCAATCTCACACCGGCGCCAGCTTCGATTTCTGTCCCCTCGACTTTGATTGCTCCGAAGTCTCCTCTCACCAAATGGATGACACAGCCGGGAATCCCTCCGTCTCGAACTAACAGATTTGAGCCGCGGCCGATGACCATCGCCGGGAAGCGATTGGCCGAAGAGAAAGCCAAAACGTTTGCCAGAGCACCTCGAGTCTCCGGTTCTACCCAAAACTGAGCCGGACCGCCGACGCGTAAGGTTGTGTGTCGAGACATTGGCTCGTAGAGACGGACCTCGCCCACCCCCATCGCTTCGCGCAGAGCCTGAGCGGTCTCCAGATCTTGCACGAGTTTGCTAGCCTCTTCGTGGATATCGCCGGCCCCAAGACTAAGGATCACATCGCCTTTCTTTGCGATCCGCGCGAGCTCCCGATGGAGATGTTGTCGAGCGGGCACATAAAACACGGAAGGATGTCCATGCTGACGAACCGCATCTACCACCGTCGCTCCGGTGACTCCGGGGATAGGCCGCTCGCTGGCAGGATAGACATCGGTGACATACAGGACATCGGCGGCATCGAAAGCCGCGCCAAATTGGTTTCTGAGCGCCTGTGTCCGCGAATAGCGATGCGGTTGGAACATCACTACGACCCGATCTCCACCCACGCCCCGCGCCATTGCCAGAGTCGCTTTTATCTCGGTGGGATGATGCCCGTAATCGTCGAAGACTTGAGCGTATTCATTTTGGAGTTTCGCTTCGAAGCGACGACGCGCTCCGCGGAAAATGGCCAGTGCCCCTGCTATATGGACCATGGGAACGCCTAACTCGCTGGCTAGAGCGATGACCGCCAAAGCATTACTGACGTTGTGTCTTCCCGGCACTCCCAAGTCGACGGACCCGAGCAACTGGCCGGCGCGCCAGGCGTCGAACCGAGAACTACTCGCCGTCAGTTGGATATTGCGGGATCGATAAGTTGCCTCTGCTGATTCGCCATAGGAAACCGCTTGAGCGCGCCCAAGACAAAGCGCAGAGGCATGCTCGTCGTCTGCACAATAAATGATGGAGCCGCTGGTTTGGTCCATCAGTTGTATAAACACCTGATCGATGGCGGCGAGATCCTTGTAATAATCGAGATGCTCTTCTTCTACATTCAGAATCACTGAATGCCGCGGACGGTAGAGGCGAAGCGTTCCGTCGCTTTCGTCTCCCTCTGCCACAAAGAATCTTCCTTCCGGATCCCAATGAGCGTTGGTGCCGAGAATCGGTATCTCCGCACCAACATAGTGGGATGGGTGAAGGCCGCCGATTCTTAAAACGTGAGCCGCCATGGCTGAAGTCGTGGTTTTACCGTGCATCCCCGCGATCACGATACCCTCCCGCGATTGCATAATGGCGGCTAAAGCTTCCGCCCTTCGCACCCTTGGAATATTCAGACGGACCGCTTCGTCATAGGCCGGGTTTCTTTGCTTGATCGCTGACGAATAAATGACCAGGTCCGCACCGTGAACTGTCTCCGGTGTCTGCGGAAGATGGAAAGTCAGGCCCAAGTTTTCCAGCCGCCGAGTCTCGACGGAACTGACCCTATCGCTTCCGCTAACGGTATGCCCAAATTCGAGCAGAAGGCCGGCGATGCCGCTCATCCCGCTACCAGCCACTCCTATCAGATTGATCTTCCTGGGTGGGTTTAGCAGGATCTCCAAGGCCTGATTTGTATTATCGGCTTCCATCAGTTCGTCGTCGTCGCGATCGTCGTTCTCGTCCTCGTCGTCGTCCTCGTCCTCGAAATTGCGGTTTGCCCCGAGCCCCGGAATCACCCACAAACCGACCCCGATCAGAACCTCGCGTCAGCACCAATTCCAACGCCCCCACCTGTCGAGGACGAGGACGATTACGAAGGACGATTGTCCGCATCAATTCACTTGGTTCCATTGCCCGCAGTTTCGATTAATTTGCAGATCTCCGTCGCAGCGTCCTTAGTCGCTAAGCGGCGCATGTTGTTCGAGAGCAGCTCACGTCTCTCCGGGTTTGCTAACAGCTGCTCGATCAGAACGGCCACGGTCTCGCCGTTCGCAGACTCGGAGTCGATCAACTCAGCAGCCGATGCCTGCTGAAAGATTTTCGCATTCAGCGTCTGATGATCGTCAGCAGCGAAAGGATACGGGATTAAAATCGACACACTGCCGAAATACGCCATCTCGCTCAGAGTGGCCGCGCCAGATCGCGCAACGACGACATCCGCAGCCGAATAGATTTCCTCCATCCGATGATGAAACGCCGCGATGAAGGCGGGTACGCCCTCTTTCTTGTACCGATCATATATGTATTGGTGGTCCTCTCTTCCGGTTAGATGAACAAATTGGATCGGCTTCATGGCGAAATGGGGAAGAGCGGCGGCGATGGTCTCATTGATGCCGTGAGCGCCTTGACTCCCGCCAATCACCGCCACGGTTTGCAGCTGAGGATTAAGCTTCAACAAGCGTTTGGCCTCCGCTTTCTTGATCTCCGTCTTGACGCTCTTTCGGATCGGTGTGCCGGTGACCACGACGGGCTTTGCCGGAAAATAAGACGCGCACTCAGCGAAACCCAACGCCACTCGATCCGAAAAACGAGCGTTGATCCGATTGGCCCTGCCCGGAATCGCGTTCGACTCATGAATCATGGTCGGGATCTTCGACCACCGAGCCGCCAAGATGGGAGCAGTGGAAGTGAAGCCGCCCATACCTAGGACCGCGTTGGGGCGAAAGGTTCTGAATACCCGGCGACAAGCGAAGAGGCCGTTTAAGAATTTCGAGGCGAACGCCACGATCTCGGGTGAAAAAAACCGAGGTAATCCGACGGCTGGAATCCGTTCGATTTTGAAGTCCGTACGATCACGGACCGCCAAAGAGTCGATTTGTTTCTCAGAGATAAAAAGCAGTACTTCATGACCGCGGTCCCGAAGGACCTCGGCAACAGCTAACCCTGGGAACAGGTGTCCACCCGTTCCACCGCATGCGATCGCAACATTCATGAGAACTTAAAATTTTGAGAGGTGCCGCACCCTTACCATCATTTCGCTTCGGGTGGCAGGCGCTTCTTCCTTACCATGCCGGTAGATATTTATCAGCACTCCAGCACAAACTAGGCAGAAAAATAGGTTTGAACCGCCGTAGCTGATAAAAGGTAACGGTGATCCTTTGTTGGGCAGCATGGAAGTAGTTACCCCGACGTTAATTAGAGCCTGTAAGCCAAGCAGCGAAGTGCAGCCGAGCCCAAACAGCATGCCGAAGCGATCTCTCGCATTCAGGCTGATGAGCGTGCCGCTGGTCAAAATCAATAGGTAGCAGAAAACGATTACTAACGTGACCCGTAGACCTAGCTCTTCGCCAATAACCGGAAAAATGAAATCGGCATACGCGTACTCCAGGTAGAACATCTTCTGGCGGCCGTTGCCGAGACCCAGTCCGTCGATCCCGCCGGAACCGAGCGCGATCAACCCCATAAACTGCTGTTGAGCTTCGGTAGTCTGATATTGGTCGGGATGAATGAACGCGAGCAATCGATTATGTCTTCCGGGAATCGACCAGGCAATCGCCATGACTCCGATCAACCCGGCAACCAACGGTGGAATCAGGAGGCGCAAGTTGACCCCGGCCACAAACATCATCAGTAACGCGGTAGTCCCGATCAACGCGGTCGAACCCAGATCGGTCTCTGCGACAATCAACCCCAAGATTCCACCCACCACCGCAAACGGGATTAGCAGGCCCTTTACGATTCGATTTTGTTCGGATTCGAACTTCGCGAACCACCAGGCCACAAAGACCACGACTGCGAATTTGGCCAGCTCGGATGGTTGCACCGTCAGCGCACCGAGATGGACCCAGCGAAATGAACCGTTCAGGCGGAGCCCAAGTGGGCGAATAAAACAAAGGGCTAGAAGCGCGTAAGATGTGCCGATCAAGATCATCCAGCCGCGTTGCCACCAACGGTAGTCAATCGTGGCGCACGCCACAGCTACAACAAAGCCGAATCCGAGCCAGAATCCCTGTTTGCGGAGAAAACTGAATTGGTCACCATGGCCGTCCGACGCAAATGCTCCGGCACTAAAAAGCATGACGAGCCCGATCGAGATCAGGACCGCAACAGAGAATAGAAGAATGAAAGCGCTCTTTTTCTGCATCACCTCGGCCTGCATTTTCGGTGATCGTCATCGGTCGCCGGAAAATGCAGGCTATGGCGGCAGAATATCCCAGCTACGCCGGCCTATTCTGCCGCAGTTACTGTATTAAATTTATGCCGGAAAGCTGTTCTACAGACAGTAACGTCGATGGAACAGCCACAGCCTGCGCGCGTTGGCAGCTTGGAGGGCGGCGTCGATGCCGCCCTCCAAACTGCCAACGCGCGCAGGCTAAGGGATCAGAATACGTTGGCCCACTTGTAGTTTTCTGGGGTCATCAATGTTGTTAACTCGCAAAAGCTCCGATGCGGTTATCTTGAATTTCTTGGCGATGGCTGCCGGGTTGTCGCCACGTTGAATCGTGTAGAATCTTTCATTCTCACCGCCAGTTCCCGACCCTGCCGCCGTTCGTCCACCCGCCTGGTGGCTATCCAACAATTTTTCGAGGTCCGTGCCTCCCTTCACATTCGTGTGTTCGGGAATGACGAGCTCTCGCCCAATGGCCACGATCGTGCCGGGAGCTAGATTGTTTGCCGTTTCCAAATCATGACCGGTCAACCCGAATTGCGCAGCAATCCCCGCCAAGGTGTCACCCGCCTTTACCTGGTAAACCTGAGCCTGGCTCGAAGAACGGCCGCGCGCGTTCGCGACGTTTGCTACCGGCGTCGAGGTTGGGCTAGCAGTTCCCGCTTGGTTCTTGGCTGGGTTCGGGGATGACTGGCGATCCTTCAATGTGCTGAACGCGAAGATCCCTCCGACCGCCACTACATGTAGTAAAAGCACTACCACGAAAGCGCGCGAGAGCTTAACATTCGGTTCTTCGACGAAATATTCCTCTTCGTCGTAACGCGCCGATTTCCTTGCTGCTGCCGCCCGCAATTTTCTTCGGGGCATTCGTTGGACTGGACGTTTGATCATCTTCATTTGGCAAGCTCCTGGACCTGTTGGCGGAATTGATTCCCCCGGTCCGCATAGTTCTTGAACATGTCGAAAGAGGAGGTCCCCGGAGAAAAAAGAACTGTATCGCCGGAAATCGTGTTGCAACGAGCGGCCGCGATGGCATCGGCTAGATCCGCCGCCCGAGTACATCCTACGACCGGAGACCAGGACTGCTCGATGCGCGCAGCCATCTCTCCGATCAGCACCGCGTGTTTTACTTTTCTTTTAACTAACTCGGTGATGGAGTCGAAAAGGAACCCTTTATCTTTTCCTCCGGCGATTAATATGACCGGTCGCGATTGCGACTCGAGGGCTTTGGCTAATGCGTCAAGATTAGTAGCCTTAGAATCATTGATAAAAACGACGCCATCGACTTCACCAACCCGCTCGCAACGATGTGGCAGCAGCCGATATTCCCTCAACCCAACCGAAGCTTTTCCCCATGGGATGTTTAGAGCATAAGCAACACCCAAAGCTGCCATGAGATTCTCGGCGTTATGTACGCCGCTCAAGTTGGTCGCTTTCATGTCGAGCACCGGTTCACCACGGAACAGGAGCGACTGTCCCGCCTCACAGAAATCTGCCGGTCCAGGATAAGCGTTAAAAGTGATCGTCTTCGATTTGAGCCCGGAAAGTTGGTCTCGAGCATTCACCACCGCGAAATCGCCCGCCTGCTGTTGCTCGAAAATCCGTAACTTGGCCTCCCGATACTCCTCAAGATTGCGGTACCGGTCGAGATGATCCGGCGTGAAGTTTAGCCACACCGCGACGTGCGGCCGAAATGTCGAGATAGTCTCGAGCTGAAATGAACTGACTTCGACGGTAAAGAAATCCAGTTCATTTTGCCGTTCGATCGCTTGGCAAAACGGCATACCGATGTTGCCGCACGCAACGGTGCGAACACCTGCGCGCTGAAGCATCAATTCGACTAATTGAGTCGTGGTAGTTTTACCGTTGGTGCCGGTAACGGCGATCACGGGTTTATAGCAGAACCGAAAAGCCAACTCTAACTCACCGGTAAACTCCGCTTGTTGCCGGACGAAATTCTGTACCAGCTCGACCTGAGGATCGATTCCCGGGCTCAGAACCGTTAGATCGAAATTGACGGTACCGCGTTCGGCAGCTGGCCCCAAAACCGTTTTGATTCCCAGGGCCTCCATTTTCTGAGCCCGCTCCCTGAGTTGCGACGGATCGGCGCTATCGAAAACCGTGACGTCGGCGCCTTCCCGCTGGAGAAGCTTGGCGGCTGCTTCTCCGCTGGTGCCTAATCCTAAGACGGCGGCTTTAGTCGCGTTCAATTTCATCTCAGTTTCAATGTGGCCAGACCTAGGAGCGCGAACATTAAGGACATGATCCAGAACCGCACGATAACGGTGTTCTCTTTCCAACCTTTCAGCTCGAAGTGATGATGCAGCGGGGCCATGAGCAGCACGCGTTTACCCCGGGTTTTGAAGCTGAATACCTGGACGATCACAGACACGGCTTCGATCACGAAAATCCCACCCACTACTGCCAATAGCAGCTCCTGCTTACAGCAGATCGCTACGACGCCGAGCGTGCTCCCAATCGATAGAGAACCGGTATCGCCCATGAAGACTCTCGCTGGATGGCAATTAAACCACAGAAAACCGAGACCCGCTCCCGCCAAGGCCGTGCAAAGCACCGTGAGCTCGCTGCTTTGCGGGTAGTAAGGTAACTCCAGATAGCTGGCTACAACCACATTACCGGCGGCATATGCAAGGATCGCATAGGTCGTAGCTGCCGTGACCGTGCAACCCGTCGCCAAACCATCCAGACCGTCCGTCAGATTCACCGCGTTCGACGCGCCCACTATCACCAGCGCGAAGAACAGAATGGTCAGCCAACCAAGATTGCCGATGAGTGGCTCCTTAAAAAACGGGATATAAAGCTCTTTAGCCTGGATCTCGAGCGCCGGATTGGTGAGGAAGAACACGGTAACAACGGCCGCCAGAAAGAATTGGCAGATCATTTTTACCCGGCCGGGCACGCCATCCGATTTCTTTTTTGTGACCTTTAAATAATCATCGGCAAAACCGAGGCCGGCGGTGAAAACAATCGTGAAAAGACAGAGCCAAATAAAACTGTTATCCGGTCGCGCCCAAATTAAGGTGGTGATGACAACCGATCCCATCAAAAGGACTCCGCCCATGGTCGGCGTTCCTTTTTTTGATCCATGCAGTTCGTAAAGCCGATGCACCTCTTCAGCCGTGCGAATAGGTTGGCCAAATTTGAGCGAGGTCAGTTTGCGAATGACCCAGCTGCCGCTAACCAGGCAAAGCAAAAAAGCGGTGATCGCGGCGCAAACGGCTCGGAACGAGACGTATTGAAACACGTTAAAGCCAGTGCTGACCGGATGCGGGCCTTGGCTGAGATGATAAAGGAGATACATCATGGCGCCTTCCTTTGGCCCGAGGCCCGCGCCGCTTCAAGCAGAGGAATGATTTGATCGATCGCCGCGCTCCGGCTGCCCTTAAGCAGAAGGAGGTCGCCCGGCTCTAAAATTGTATTTAGGAGATCCGCCGCTTCAGCATTGCTTTTAGCGGTCCGGCTCTCGGTTAATCCGGCCGCACTCGCGCTGGTGGCAATCGGGTAAGCTTTTTCGCCAACCGCAATCAGCACATCAAATCCATGCTCAGCCACCGCTTTACCCACCCGTTCGTGGCCGACTAAGCTCTCCGGGCCCAGTTCGCCCATTCCTCCCAGCGCCGCCACCCGGCGGCCATTTGCGGGAAGGTTAGCGACGGTCCTGAGAGCAGCAATCATCGAGTCCGGGTTCGCATTGTATGCATCGTTAACAATGGAGATCTCGCCCAGCGCCTTTACCTGCAGTCGTCCCGACGGAAGCGCAGTCTTGGTTAACCCAGCCGCGCATTCGGCCAGGGATAGGCCGAAGGTCAAGCCGATCGCGACTGCTTGCAAAGCATTGAGCACCATGTGCTCGCCTAGCACCGGCAAACGAACTCGATGCTCATCCTTTGGCGTCGCCACGGTGAATTCCTCGCCGTCAAGACCATGCTTGATATCTCGAGCCCGGATTTGTCCTTTCTCAAATCCAACCGTCACGACCTGTGCCCGGCAACGCCCGGCGATCCAATCAGTAAAATCGTCACTCGCATTCAATACGACGGTGCCTTCCTCACTCACGCTCTCTGCCAGAACCGATTTCTCCCGCGCTATCCCTTCTCGGGACCCGAGAAACTCGATATGGGCAACCCCGACGTTTGTAATGATTGCGTGCTGCGGCGACGCGATTCCGACTAATCCCGCGATTTCTCCCGAATGATTCGTTCCGTATTCAATGACCGCGACCTGATGCCGGCGCTCAAACCCCAATAAGGAGAGTGGCACCCCAATGTGATTATTCAGGTTGCCAGATGTCTTGGTAACTTGGAACCGCTCATTTAGAACCGCAGCGACCATTTCTTTGGTGCTCGTTTTCCCATTGCTACCGGTGATCCCGACGATCGGGATCTGGAACTTCCGGCGATAGTTTCTCGCCAAGCTCTGCAGGCCAACCAACGAACCCGGCACCTGGATTTGGGGCAAACCCGGCAACCCGGCATTCACTTCTTCGACCAGAGCGGCAGTCGCTCCTTGTTCGAACGCGGTCGCCAAAAAATCGTGCGCGTCAAACCGCTCGCCACGGAGCGCGACGAACAGTTGGCCGGGCTGAATAGACCGGGTATCAGTGGACACCGCAGTGACAACCGCGGACCCGGAACCAACCAACCTTCCGGAAACCAAGCTGGCGATCTCGGCAACAGTACTAGGTTCCATGCTCTCCTAATTTTACTGGGTGGTCTTCCAATGCCCTCAGAGACACCTCGATATCATCGAAAGGAACCGTGTGATCCCGGAACTCCTGATACTTCTCGTGACCTTTGCCGGCGATCAGCACGATGTCCCGAGGCCGCGCCAGGCTGATTGCGCGGTTGATGGCCTCGCGCCGGTCAACGACCGTTTCAAACTTTCGTCCTTTGAACCCCGCCACTACTTCACGAATGATCGCCTCCGGATCTTCCTTGCGCGGATTGTCTGAGGTAACAATGGAGTAATCCGCAAACTGATCGGCCACCGCTCCCATCAAAGGCCGTTTAGCCCGGTCCCGATCTCCTCCGCAACCAAAGACCACCAGGAGGCGGGCAGGGTTAAGATCGCGACAGGTCTTGATTACATTGAGGAGCGCATCGTCCGTGTGCGCATAATCAACGAAGACCTGAAACTGGCGCTTGGCCGGAACGGCTTCCAGACGCCCGGGAATTTGGGGGGCGCGGGCCAATGCCAACACTGAGGACCGGATATCGACACCTAGCGCGGTCGTTGTAGCCAAGGCGGCCAGCGAGTTATAGATATTGAACCGGCCGATTAAAGGGACCCGGACCAGATAGCTCTTCCCTTTTACATCGAGTTGATAAGAGGTGCCGGTGGATTCGATTCGATAGTTGCTCGCCCTGAAGTCAGCTCGAGCGCCCATCCCGTAGGTCACCACGTGGAACCGGTCGGAAAAACGAGCGACCAATTGTTGGCCGTAAGGGTCATCGACGTTAATTATCCCGATACCGGATTTTGACGACTTATCACTGATCTTTTCGAACAGCTTTTCCTTCGCTTTGAAGTACTCCTTCATTCCTCGATGAAAATCGAGGTGATCCTGGGTAAGATTCGTGAAAACCGCCGCTCGAAACCGAATTTCGTCGACTCGGTTCAAAGCGAGCGCGATCGAGGAGACCTCCATCGCCAAATTAACGCAGCCCGCCTCTAAGGCTTGAGAAAAAAGCTGTTGCAGATCAACGGACTCGGGCGTCGTCCGTTGCGCCGGCAAGATCCGTTCCCCAATCTGGTAGGATACGGTGCCGATGAGCCCTGTCCGTTGACCGGCTCGCTCCAACAGATGCTTGATTAAGAAGGCGGTGGTGGTCTTCCCATTCGTACCCGTCACACCCACCAGTTGAAGCCGGGCAGATGGATCGTCATAAAAAGTTGCCGCCAGACGAGCCAGCGCGTAACGGGAATCTTTGACTTGGATATGGGTAGCCCGCATTGTCAGGTGAGGCTTCTGCGAGACTACTGCGGTTGCTCCTCTCTCGACGGCTTGCTCGATAAAAGCATGCCCATCCGCCTGGTTGCCCTCGATCGCACAAAATAGGCTGCCTGGAGCAACTTGCCGCGAGTCGTAACAAAGAGCGGTTACGTCTCGGGCCAACGTCCCGGTGATTAAAGGCTTGTCCAGCCGACGAATTAATTTCTCCAGCTCCATATCTGATCGATTAACCACGTCCAGGCAGAGTTGAAGTTAATTCTTTCGGTGTCGCAACTAAACCGGGGGTTTCCACCGGTCCGGTCGGTTGCAATTCCAGGTAATCGGCGGCTCGCTTAGCGATTTTGGCAAAGACCGGAGCGGCTACGGTACCGCCGAAGGCTTCCCCTTTTTTTACGTCCGGGTCATCGATCACCACTAATAAAGCGAACTTGGGATCGTCAGCCGGCATGAAGCCCACGAAAGAAACCACATATCTCCCCTGCAGGTAACCGCCTCGCGGATCGATTTTCTGCGCCGTCCCGGTTTTGCCGGCAACCGTAAAACCGGGAACCGCTGCGTCCTTAGCGGTCCCTTCGGAGCTGACCACGTCCTTCAGCGCCGAAACGATCTTTTTCGCCGTGTCGGCGGAAACGACTCGGCGGACCTGCACCGGCGAATAGGTAACGACGGGTCTGCCCGCTACGTCGTCGATTTCCGAAATAATCATCGGCTTCATGAGAATACCGCCGTTGGCGATCGCCGACATCGCAGTGACCATTTGGAGAGGCGTGACCGCGACGGATTGCCCCATCGGAACTCGCGTAATATCGAGCTCGCTCCAGCGGTACGGCGGATTCACCAAACCGGGAATCTCACCAGGTAACGGGATACCAGTGCTTTCGCCGAACCCATAGCGCCGAATGTACTGGTAGAACCGGTCCTTCCCGAGTTGGATCCCCAGTTTAGCGGCTCCGATGTTGCTTGAATGCGCCAACACTTGATGGAGCGTCAACATCCCCATAGGATGCGCATCGTGAAGAATGCGACCGGCGTAGGTATAAGCTCCGTTCTCGCAATAGATCCTGGTTTCCGGTGTCGCCACTTTTTCCTCAAGTGCGGCCGAAGTAACCACTATCTTAAAGGTTGATCCTGGTTCCACCATATCGGCAATGGGCCGATTCTTTTGTTGGTCCGGCGTGGAAGACCGTGGGTCATTACAGTCGAACGTCGGCCGGCTCGCCATCGCCAGGATCTCCCCTGTCGCCGGGCGAAACATTACCGCAGCTGCCATCTTCGGCTTGTACTGAGCAAAAGCAGCGTCTAGTTCGCTCTCCACGATATTTTGCAGCTGCATATCAATCGTGAGTCTGACATCGCATCCGTCTTTGGCCGATGTCTCCAAGCCGCGGTATTGGACCAGTTCATGGCCTTTTTGGTCTTCTTCCAAGTAGCGGAACCCGTTGGTCCCCTGCAGGAAATCTTGCATCGACTTTTCGATGCCGAGTCTCGGTTCATGACCCGAATCGAGAAAACCAATGACTTGGGCTAATAAGCTGCCGTTCGGGTAAACCCGGTCAAAGTTTAGGTCGAAGTAAATGCCGGCCAGCGGCTTCTGGCCCTTAATGATCTTCGAAATGTTCTCGTAAACCTCCTCCGAGACACCTCTCTTTAGGACCCGCGATTCCGTTTTCTTGTCGGCAATGGTTTTGTCGACAACCGCTTTCAGCTTTGCTTCGAGCTCAGCTGGATCCATTTCCAACTGACCAGCGATTGCCTGCGCCAAAGCAGTCGGGTTCCGAATATGCGAACCGTCGGCAGCCACGTCGTAGATGCGGCGGTTCTCGGCGAGCGGTTCACCGTGACTAGCACGGATGACACCTCGCCGCGCGTAGATGACTTGCTTATGGACATGCTTTTCTGCGGCAAGCTGTACATACACATCGTGCTGGATTACCTGGAGATAGATCAGCCTGACCGAAAACAGACTGAATACTCCAACCAGAGCAAAGCAGACGATGGCAGCTCTCGCTTGCTCATTCCGATTCATTTTCTAAAAGGCCGATTGGAGACAACCCGGAGGTCGTCTCCATTCGGGTCGTCTTGGTTAAGGCGAACGACCTGGTCGGTCGTAATCGGGACAAGATCAAAAGAGTTTTGCGCCAATTTCTTCTTGATCGCCGGCAAAGAGGTGAGGTTGTCGATCTGTAGCTGCATGCCCTCGTTATCCTTTCGGACTTCGGCCAATTCGTGCTCCAGCTTGATTTGGGCGTCTCCGGAGAGCTTGAGCTGGTTCTTCAGGTAGACATACGAGATTCCGGCGGATGCGATGAATACCGCCGCAATAATGACCTTACATAGAGATGCAATCCGTAGAGATGGGGCTGGCGCCCGTCGGTTGGAATTCATAGTGGGTTACGTTCAATGACTCGAAGCTTGGCACTGCGGGCTCGTGGGTTCCGCAGCCTCTCTTCTGGCGACGCCTCGATCGGCTTCGTCGTGATCAGCTTAAAATTGAAAGCCGGATTGGGCCGCGGTTCAGGCCATTCCGGGCGATCGATCCATTCTTGAGAAACCTTCCGAAAATAATGTTTTACAATCCGGTCTTCGAGGGAGTGAAACGTGATGACCGCCATCCGTCCGGCCGACTTCAACCATCCCGCGAGAACCGGTAACGCTTGTTCCAAGATCTCAAGCTCGTTATTAACCGCAATCCGCAGCCCCTGAAATATGCGCGTAGCCGGGTGCCGAGGTCCCCGCCGCGGAACCACCTCCTCCACCGCTCTGGCCAGATCTGTCGTGGTTTGAAAGAGTCGTTCCGAACGTCTTCGCACCAAATGGGCAGCGATTCTTCTGGCGGCTGGTTCCTCGCCAAATCGCCGGAAGATATCGATCAACTCCTCCTCCGGGGCGAAGTTAACCAGGTCCGCCGCTCGCAAGGTAATGTTGGGACCCATTCGCATGTCGAGCGGACCTTCTTCTTGAAAACTGAAGCCGCGGTGAGCGGAGTCGAGTTGGTGCGATGAAACGCCGAGGTCGATCAAAATCCCGTCAAACGCTCTTACCCCAAGTGCTTCAAAGTGACGTGGCGCTTCTACAAAGTTGGCCCGAATCAAATGCAGGCGGGAACCGAACTCCGCCTGATGGCCTAACACTTCGGAAATAGCATCCGGATCCTGATCCGAGGCCACCACATCAGCACCGGCAGCCAGCAAACCACGGGTATGGCCGCCGCCTCCAAGAGTAGCATCAAAAAAAATCTTCCCCGGAACCGGATTTAGCAACTCGATAGCCTCCGCTAACAAGACCGGTTCGTGGAAAGGTCTAGGCTGTCCCGCGTTCCGCACCATGACTTCTTTTTCTAGCACACCGATCATGTTCTCCTCCGAACGGACCAATTTTTCGCACCAACGGGTCGGTTCGAGCCGTCAGATTCCAAGCACCCCCAACATGTGATGGAACGTTGGAGCGTCCTCCTCCCTTACTTTTTGCCACGCCTCTGGGCTCCAAACTTCGAACCGCGAATGGCTGCCCACTAAAATTACTTCTTCCTTGAGACCAAGCTGACGACAGTGCTCCTCGGGTAAAATAATCCGGCCCTGCTTATCCGTCGTCAGGTGTTGAGCTCGCGAATAGAATTGTCGAATGAATCGCTGAACATCCTGGGCTGAAAACCTAGGATCGCTTTTGGCCCGCGCTGCGACTTCGTGCGCAACAGCAACGGGCATCACCATCAAACAGCCATTCTCCGGATTGGGTACTGCAAAGAACTCATCAACTTCTCCGCTCCGCCAACGCGCGGGGATAGTGACGCGTTTTTTCGCGTCCAGCGCATGCCGGAATTCTCCGGCAAAGATTGGCTGAGAGGTGTTGGGATCCATTGTTCAACATGGTAAATGCAACCATTTCGAACCGCTACGCCCCACTTTTACCCACCAACCCCCATTTCGGTCAATGAAATTCGTTCGGATTTAGCGCTTTTTGCGCAACGTGACATGGTTTTAGGACCAATCACGGTTCGGGTGGGACAAACACACCCGGCTTTGCGAACGGATGAGACCTACGGGACTCATGGGACTAATGGGATTTGCCATGCTAGTCTCATGGGTCCCATGTGTCTCATAAGTCCCATTAGTCCCATCCGAAACGCGGCATGAAAAGCTCCCCGAACCCCTGATGATTTCAGGTCAATTACCCTCGAGTTTTTACAAAACCAACCGATTTATGACGGGTAATTTAATGAAAATCGGCTGAATTCCCCTCGTTTTGAATACTTTATATGCTATACTGGAAGTCCCTATGGCTATTCAGAAGAAAAACGCCTTCTCTCGCCGTCTGCCCGATCTAGTGACCGAAGAGCTAGTCTCCGTTCTGTCGCAAAAGAAATCCTTCGAGTTCAAACAATTGTTTGAAGTCGTCCATGAAAACTTACGGCAGCGTAACGCAGCCAGCGGCGGCGAAGAGATGTTGCGTTTGAGAGCTTACGAAAAACTTCAAAATTTGGTGGCTCGCGGCGTGGTCAAAAAGACCGGCAAAAGCTACAAAGGGGACGCAGCTGCACTTGCCGCGATGGCCGCCGCCACCGCCCAGGCCGCCTCAGCAGTCGTCTCAAAAACCCAGACCGCCGCTGCCGCTGCTACGGTCGTCTCAAAATCTTAGCACCCGGGAATGGCGCAAGATTACCTCCCGATCCTGGTCCAAGTCATTTTTGCGATCGGATTCGCCGGATTCGCCTTATTTCTTAGCGTAGTAATTGGCAGGGTTGGCAAGCGAAACCTTGTTAAGGACAGCGCCTACGAGTGTGGAATGCTACCGCTGGGCGAGGCTCAACCTCGCTTCAGCGTGAAGTTCTACTTGGTAGCGATGCTCTTTATCCTTTTCGATATCGAGATCGTTTTCATGTATCCGTGGGCGGTCGTCTATCGCGATTTTGTCGCCAAGTATAGTGCTCTACCCATATTGGGCAGCATGGTTGGCTTCATCGTGATCCTGCTGGTTGGGTTCATCTACGCGGTGAAAAAAGGCGCTCTCGATTGGAGACGCTGAGGGACGGGACGCGACAGTAATCAGTAAGTCAGTAATCAGTAGTAGGAGCCAGGAGCCAGAATTCAGGAGTCAGGAGGCGCTGCGTCGGGAGACGCTGGATAGCAATCCAGATTGATCCAAGACGGTCGTTGCCAGAATTCCGGAATCGGAGGGTTCTTGACTTTCACAACTGATTCCTGACGAGTGACTATTTTTGAAACTAGGTGCCTTCCTGCGCCCAGCGCGTAGCTTGCCCCAGCACCTCCTGGCTCCTGGATTCTGGCTCCTGACTCCTAATACTGAACACTGATTACTGATCACTGATTACTTCAAGTGACTGCCAAGCGCGTCATCTACGAGGGCCGCGTTCAAGGTGTGGGATTCCGGTTTTCGGTTAAGGAAATCGCGCATGGTTATGACGTGGCCGGTTGGGTTCAGAACCTGCCGGACGGCCGCGTTCAACTGGAAGCTCAGGGAGACGGGCCAGAAATCGACGGCTTCCTGCAAGCCATCGAAGACTCGCATCTACGGGCACATATCCGGCGGAAAGTCATAACCCCGATCCAGCCGACCACGGGGCTAAAAGGATTTCAAATCAGAGCTTAGAAGCGTTTGGCGCTCACAAGCGCGTATGCATTTGTGAGCTCCAAACGCTATAAATCCTAGACGCTCTCGGTTTTCGGACCAATATTCGTATGAAAGATGCGCTTCGCGATTTTCGGCGACATCCACGCAAACCTTGAGGCGTTCGAGGCCGTTCTCGCCGATGCCAAACGGGAAAAGTGTGACCGCTTCATCTGCCTTGGCGACGTTGTAGGCTACAACGCGGATCCCCAAGCCTGTTTGGCCATAGTGAGGGAGCTCGATTGCCCTGTAGTAAAAGGGAACCACGATGAGTATGCCTCCAGTCTATGTTCATTGGAAACCTTCAACCCACTGGCAGAATCAGCGATCCGATGGACACGGGAAACCCTGACTCCAGCGGAAAAAGAGTTTTTGACCTCACTTCCACTGAGGACTGAGGTGGAATCGTTCACTATCGTCCACGCCACCTTGGATAGCCCTGGGGATTGGGGTTATGTCCTCAATCAGTTGGATGCGGCCGCGAGTTTCTCGCGACAAGAGACGCAGGTTTGCTTTTTCGGTCATACCCATTCCCCGCGTCTTTTTGTTAAGGATGGATCCGTCGTGGGATTCCCCCTCACCGAGGTTAAGATCGAGCCGAAGAAACAATATTTTATCAACGTTGGAAGCGTCGGTCAGCCACGAGACGGTGATTGGCGCGCAGCCTACGCGATCTATGATCTCGATTCTAAAAAGGTTACCCTTCGGCGTCTCAAGTACGAAATCGAGAAAGCGCAGGCAAAAATCAGAAAAGCCGAACTGCCGTTAAAGCTGGCAGAGCGGCTGTTTCTTGGGCGATGACGCCGGAGACGATCTTGCTGGTCAAGCCTAGCTCTCTAGGGGACATCGTTCACACGTTGCCGGCGTTGAGATTCGTCAAGCAGTCGTTCCCCAGGAGCAAAATTTATTGGGTAGCCAACACTGAGTGGAGCCCGCTCCTTGAAGGTAACCCGGACCTGGAAGGGGTTATCCGGTTTCCCCGAAGAAGTTTTCGCGGTCTTAGAGGAATGATCCGGTTTTGGCAATGGTGCCAGGAACTGGGTAAACTTCGAGCGGATTTGGTGCTGGACTTTCAAGGCCTACTACGCAGCGCCTTGATCTCACGCAGCGCGCGCAGCCATCTCGTGCTGGGTTTAGCGGACGCAAGGGAAGGAGCCAGATTTTTTTACCAAAAGATCGCTCCGGTAACCTCGACGCAACATGCAGTGATGCGTTATCTCGCCTTGGCTTCGCTCGCCGGGGCGAATATCTCGGGTCCGGCTGAGTTCAGGTTACCCCAGGGTCGTCCGATACCAAACTTTGAGCTGCCGAATCAGTTCGTCGTCCTCCACCCTTTTTCGAGAGGCACAGGCAAATCGCTAGGCGAAGCGGAAATCTACCGGCTGACCGCAGCGATGGCTCCCATTCCCGTAATTATTGTGGGAAAAGCCGAGTCCCAGGTCTCGTTCGCTCGTAATGCAGTTTCGCTAGTGAACCTTACCGATCTGGAACAGCTTATCTGGCTGTTACGCAAGGCCGCGTTTGTAATTAGCGTCGACAGCGGCCCCATGCACCTGGCAGCGGCAGTTTCTCGCGAGATTCTTTCGATCCATTTTTGGAGCGACCCGAGAAAGGTCGGCCCATTCCGACCAGACGCCTGGATCTGGCAAGACCACAAGATATTGCGTAAAGACGAACTGCCGCAACCGGCGCCGCGAGGAAACGCATCGGCGCGTCCAAGGCCTGAGGAAATCGCTTTGTTTGTTCGGGAGAGGCTGGGGGAAGTAATCAGTAATCAGTAATTCAGTGATCAGTTTTTTAGGAGCAAGGAGCCAGAATCCAGGAGTCAGGAGCTAGGGCGCGCGGGGGCGCGGCGGAAACGCATGAGACTCATCGCACCTGACCCAACGGTCTCGTTGGTCCCATAAACCCATCCGTTAGCAGTACCAACTGATTCGCCGAAAACGCCGCGCCGCCGTCAGACCCATCGCGCCTCCTGGCTCCTGGCTCCTGGCTCCTGGCTCCTGGCTCCTGCTACTGATTACTGATTACTGATCACCAATTGCCACTGCCCCCTGACTTTCCGCTTTAAATAGCCCCAGAAGCGTCTATCTAACTGCTATGCCTTCGTTCGACATCGTTTCGGAAGTCGACAAGCAAGAGATCGACAATGCGCTCAACCAATCGAAGAAAGAGCTGAGTACCCGGTTTGATTTTAAGGACAGCAAAGCCTCGATCGAACGTACCAGCCCCGATGTGCTTGAATTAACGGCAGAAGATGCCTCCCGGTTGCGGTCTTTGATGGAAATCGTAATCGGCAAACTATCCAAACGGGGAGTTGATCTACGCAACATCGAGCGGAAGGACCCGGCTATCTCTCCCCTCGGACACGCCCGCCAAGAAATTCATATCAAACAAGGTCTCGAAGGGGACAAGGCGAAAGAGATTACCAAAGCCATCAAAGCCGAGAAATTGAATGTCCAGTGCCAGTTGCAGGATCGGCAGATTCGGGTAACCGGCAAAAAGAAGGACGACTTGCAAGCGGTTATTCAACTTTGCCGGCGGAAAGATTTTGGGATCGCGCTGAGTTTTAAGAATTTTCGAGATTAGGAGTGATAAGGATTCAGCGGGTCACTGACCCCTTAATTCCTTGGCTCTCCGATGGTCTCGATCGGCGTTCGAACTGTTACGTATGGCCTGGTAGGCGTCGCCCCGATCGTCGTACGCCTGGGCCAAGTCAGGGCTGAACCGGATAGTTTCAGTGTAATCAGCGATCGCTTTGTCGTACTCATGCTGATTGTAATGGGCGTTGCCCCTATTGTGGTACGCGGAGGCGTAATCGGGCTTAAGCTGGATCGCTTTCGTATAATCGTTTATCGCCTTCTGGTAGTCCTTCTGCGTGGCATAGACGTTGCCCCGATTGTCGTAGGTGTTAGCGTCATTGGGATTCACCGAGATCGCTTGATTATAATTGCTCAGCGCTTTGTCGTACGCCTTCTGAACGTAGTAAATATTACCCCGACCGTCGTATGCATCATCGAGATCGGGTTTTAAGCGGAGCGCTTCGTTGTAATCGTTTAGCGCTTTGTCGTACTCATTCTGTGCGTAATAGACGTTGGCTCGCCCATTGTACGCATAAGCGTAATTGGGCTTAATCCGGATCGTCTCATTATAATCGCTCAACGCTTTGTCGTACGCCTTCTTAGTGTAATAAACATTACCCCGATTGTAGTACGCATCACCGAAATCTGGCTTGAACTGGATCGCTTCGTTGTAATCGTTTAGCGCTTTATCGTACTCATTCTGTGCGTAATAGACGTTGCCTCGCCCATTGTACGGATAAGGGAAATTGGGGTAAAGCCGGATTGCCTCATTATAATCGCTCAACGCTTTGTCGTACTCGCTCCGGACTTTATTCACGTTGCCCCGATTCGTGTATCCGGCGGCGTCCTTGGGATTCAGCGAGATCGCTTCATTGTAATCTCTTAGCGCATTATCATATGCCTTCTGAGCGTAATAAATGTTACCCCGATTAATGTAGGCAACCTCGTAATCAGGCCGAACTCGGATCGCTTCCGTGTAATCGCTGATCGCTTTCTCGGACTCGTTCTGCGCATCATAGACGTCGCCCCGACCATCAAACGCCTCGGCATAGTCGGGCTTCAGCCGGATGGCTTCCGTGTAAGCGGTGATGGCTGTTTGGTAATCTTGTTTTAAACTCGCGTCAGACCCTTTCTGGAAGGCGATTTGGGCCAAGCGTTCGTTGGTCGTCGTCGGAGCCGGTTTTGGTAGAGTCGGAGTGGGTTTGCCTGGTTGGGGCACGAACTGCAAAAACAAAACCAAAATGATCCCAACGGTAAATATCGTCGTTACGGCCAATGCTGCAATCACCGCAAGCCACCTTCCTTTAGCTTTCCGTCCTGCTATGGTCGGGGTTGATTCGCCCGCGGATCGAGGCGGGATAGGCGGCCGAAGGATCGGCGACTGAGGGATAGGTGGCGGCGAAACTTCAGGAGATGACGGCCGCGGCAATGCACTGGTAAAGCGGTCAGGCTGCGACTCTGCTTTTTGGACTAACGGAGGAACCAGCGCGATAGGCAAGGGCGCTACCAGCGCCGGTTCTTGAGGAGTGCGTTGGAAGAGAGATGGTTTCAGAGCGCCCCAAAACTCCTGGCAGTTGCGAAACCCTTCTTCTGAGCTGATACAGCCTCGCCGAAGAACGTCGTTCCCAGCCTGGTCAAGAGCGGGCAAGGGAGTATAAGTCTTTGATTTTGCCCGTGCCAGTGCGTGGCCGCTCAAGAGCTCATAAACGAGGCAAGCGTAGAGGCGAACAGCCTTGGTTCCGCGCAATCCCGCTTCCTCGCGGGTCATTGACAGCACCCGGCTAGATGGCACCATGGTCTGGAGATCCCAATCATTCCTTCTTCGAAACAATACCGGAGCGAGACTCAAAGGATTCAACTTCAGGGAGACCTGTCCCAAATCGGAAACATCTCCCTTCACGGCTTGCCTCGCAAAAGTTTCGAAATTCGCGGTGGCGATTTCTTCAGGGCAAACCACCAGAATTTTTCGGATGCTCACATCGACCAAGCCTAGGCCGTGATTGGCGACAAAATCCAGAGTCGGGGCCAAGGGCTCCAATAACCGCAGTAAGTCTGCCGCGGTCAATGAACCGCACCAACGCAACAGATCAAATAACAGAAAACCGTGCACCCATTCGCGCACTACAAATGGGCCGGATCGGTCCAGTGAGAGGTAGCCGACCAGATTCGGGCGGACCGCTTGCTGGATCACTTCGATCTCGTTTTCCAGAAGGTCGAGCAAAGCTGGATCAGCGGCAATCGCTGGGTGTAACAGTTTTAGTCCAACCTCGGACGACCCTTTAGCGTCTTGATCTTTAGCCCGGAATAAACGGCCACCGATTCCTTCTCTGGCCTCCTCCAGCAGCTGATACCGGTTACCAAGCACCGCGCCAACTTCAATCTCGAAATAGCGCTCGAAACCAGGGGAGCCAACATCCACCACGGAAACAGGCTGCACTGCAGGTCCGTTTGACTCGACCGCCGCGCCGTCAGTTGCCGGTTCGCTCAGATCCTGGGCTACGATCCCTTCCGGAACCGTCTGGAACTCGGTTGCCAGTTGCTTGGCTGTCGCCTCCACCGCGTCCTGCAACTCTTGCGGGGTCTGGAACCGGGCATCCGGATTTTTTTCCAGCATCCGCCGCAATAAAACAAGAACCGATTCCGGCACGTTCGCCAACTGATCAAACGGGGGTGGCTTAACCACCTGCGCGATCATTACCTCTCCTAATGAACCGGAGAACGGGCGTTTCCCAGATAGCAGATACCAGAGAGTGACGCCGAGCGAGTAGATATCAGATCGGATATCAAGCTTTTTAGTCTCGCATTGTTCCGGGCTGGCAAAAGCCGGGCTTCCCACGAAATCGCCGGTGCGACTGATGCGGGCAGCATCCTGCGATTCAGCCCCTGCTCCTTTAGCCAGACCAAAATCGATCAATTTGACGTCAAGGCTGCCAAACCGATTGATCTCGGCCATTATGTTGCTGGGTTTAATATCGCGATGTATCAGTTTTCGGGCCTGAGCTGCTTCAAGCGCCTGAGCAACTTGCAACCCTACCCGCAGCGCCATCGCGGGCGACAACGGCCCTTGGCGAATGATGTACCGCTCGAGGTCTTCACCCTCGATGAATTCCATGGCGTAGAAATAGGTGCCTTCCTCCTCGCCGAAGTGGTAAATCGTGGCGACGTGCGGGTGACGAATATTAGCCGCGGCTTGCGCTTCCCGCAGAAACCGCTGGCGCGCTTGCGTGCTCCGCAATAGTTCCGCCGAAACTACTTTCAACGCCACCGTTCGGTTCAAGTTCGAGTCAATCGCTTTGTAAGTCACTCCCATCCCGCCTTTGCCGAGTTTGAACAAAGAGCCATCCGGCCGTTTCAAGATCCGGAAGTGCGCGAACGTTTGCGGGGTCGAGTCATCCGATTCCTCTGGTTCGCTTTCAATCAGGTTGCTCTTAAGAAGCCGGCGGGTGTGCTCAATCAACGCCGGGAAATGCTGTGTGGGCGGCAACGGTTTGAACCCGTCTATCCATTGGTCAGCTCCCAGGTAGTAGGCGAGATCGTCGCTAGGCGCAGTCGCCTCAGTCCGGAACGTCAGCAAATGATTCTGGCAATGGGCAGCTCGCTCGACCTCACGCAGAACATGTTTGGACCGATTGGCCGTGTCGCTCAAAATTAACAGGAAAATCGGCGCCTCCCGGATTGCCTGAGTAATTTGGCCTGCATAGGCGCGACCGCCCTGTACATCCCGCGGCGCCATCCAACACTTGATCTGCTCCGATTCAAGAGCCGCGCAGATCGCCTCAGCAATTACGTTATCGGCGCTTGAATAAGAGATAAAGACTGGATGCAGTTTGGCTGGCTCTCGTTGCCCGGACCGCGGATTGCCCTCCAGATTCATTTTTTTCTAATTGAAGAATTTTCTATGCAGCATGGGCTAGACGAGACAGGGGAGCAAAATTGCGCGAAAAGAGTGCGCCACATGAACCTGGATCCCAAAGAGAAATCCACAGATCACGCAACCCACTCAGGTTCAATAGATTACGGCAAAGACCGTCGATTACCGCATCGCGTTGCTAAATCGCCAGGCTTCGGATTATGAGAACGGACAACGCCCCTCAGCCTTCTCCTCCCAACGCTTAGGCTGGGCCAGAAAATTCGGCTTCACGGTTCGCTGCTTGAACTTCCGATGAAAAACGGGCGTCGTCCCTCCGGATATCGGCGGCACAATCCAGCTCCAATCCGCGTAAACGCAGCGCCCAGCTTCCTTTTCTCTTTTCTCGCGGGTGAGGAACTGACGGGTGACCGTATGATGGTCGACCATGGCGACGCCGGCTTCGGCAAAAGACCAAAGGACGGCATCGTTCAGTTCGACCAGAGCGCGATCCCTCCACAGGCTGCGGTTAGATTCCGTGTCTAATCCAAGACGTCCGGCAATCTCCGGCAAAGCATTATAACGGTCTGTATCCACCAAGTCGCGCGCTCCAATCTCTGATCCAACGTACCAACCGCTGAAAGGAGCAGCCGGGAAAGAGATTCCCCCAATTTCGAGACACATCCCGGATACCGCCGGTAGGGCAAACCACCTTAGACCGAGTTCCTCAAACCAATCCAAGCGGGGATGCCGAATCGGGATCTCCAGGATCACACCGGGTGGCAACTCATACCATTGTATGGCCCCATTCATCTCGATCACCAGTGGCAGCAGGTTAAAGCGCCCTGGCGGCGGGCCTTTCCAACCCAAAGCCTCCACCCGCTGGGTGAACTGCAGGTTGAGCGGATCGCCCAGAACCGACCCATCGGATTGGAGGTACCCGGCATACCCGATCAACTGCCGGTTCCAGATCCGGACCTTGGGTTTCCCAACTGACCCTGAAACAAAAACCGAGATTATCGGAACGATGCGTCCGGCATTTGTCGACAATTCAATATGATCGACCAGAGCGTTGAACACCTGCTCAGGCGTATCGAGGTGCCGCAGGTCTCGAACCGCCAGATTCTGCCAAGCCAATCGGCCGACACAACGCGTGCTATTCCGCCAGGCGACTTTTGCTCCATACGCCAACTCCTCCGTGGTCAAGTAGTCCAAATGACCGTTCCGGATCTGTTTTCGAGCCTTTGCCCAGCGACTGTTAAAAGCCGCGGATGGGTCCGTCTCGATCGTCTCGAAACAAAATTGTTGGAGCCAAGTCCGAGCCTCTTCCAGAAGAATGACTGTGCGCGTCGACCTATCGTCGCACCGTTCCGAACCGTTTCCGGCGACGCTCGCCTTTCTCCTAAGCTGCTCAAGACGGCCTCGCCCGATCATCGCCCTTGGATCATCGTTATTTTTCATTTCCTACTTACGGCTTTGAAAGTGGCCCTGCAGCCGAGGCGTGCCGGCTTCGGCTGCTCCTGCGACGTTGGCGAAGACGATCGAAAAACTGGCTTCGCCGCCACGTGGTAAATTCTTGGTCGTAAACCCTAGTCATCAAATCGCGGAGACCGGTTTCCAGCGTCTCCACGGTCATCCGGTCTGGCCGGAAATTGACGTCGAAAAGAGTAGAGCGATTCCATTGCCCGGGATAAAGCAGACGACCTTCACGCTCCAAACGTTGGTAAAGCGGCGTTCCGGCGAACGGGGTCAAAACCGTTAACTGCACTTCGAACAAAGCGGTTTCCTGGATGAATCGCCAGATGGCTTCAAAAGTCTCAGGGCCCGAGCCGTCCAAACCAAGGATGAAACAACCATTTACGGTGATCCCATGGTCCTGAATGCGCCGGATGGCCGTTCGATAGCGCTCAACCTGTTTAACCTTCCAATTCGCTTTCTGCTCCACCCCATCCATGCCGGCAATAACCGGACTTTCCAGGCCGATCAAAATTTGTGAGCAACCACTCTCGCGCAGCAGCCGAAGCAGCTCCGGGTCGTTAGCGACCGATATATCGGTTTCCGTGAACCAATGAATATTTTCAGCGGCCAACGCTCGCACCAAGTGCTTGCCGCGGGATCGATTTGCGAAGGTATTGTCATCGGCTAGCTCAATAAAAGGATGCCGCCACTGCTTTTTGACCTCGTGAAGCTCCGCGACTACCCGGTCGATGGGCTTGGTTCGGAATTGGGGTGCTATGCGGATCGAGGCCGCACAAAACTCGCATTTGAATGGGCATCCGCGCTGGGTCTGTATGGTAATTCGGTTGTACTCGGTCGGATCGAGCAGGTCGAATCGAGGCATGGGCGAATTGGCCAAGTCAAATTGGGCTCCCTCGTTTCTATAGACACGTTGTAGGCGGCCGGCTTCCAAATCCTCCAGCAATTTCGCCCAGACTGGCTCAGCCTCACCGACGACAATGGCATCGGCGTGTTGAAGCGCCTCCTGCGGCTGCGCCGAGACGTGGAGACCACCCATGATTACCCAACTGCCCTCGGCTCTATATTGGTCCGCGAGCGCGTACGCCTCCGCCACTTGCGCCGCGAGGCTGGAAATTGCCACAACATCGAACGGACCCGGCAGCCTGTCCAATTTACTGACATCAGAGACGTCATGATAAGAGATGTCCCAACGGTCGGGCGTTAGCCCAGCCAACGTGAGCAGCCCAAGTGTCGGTAGCGAGGCGATCACTTTGCCGCGTTCGACAAAGCCGGGCAACGTCAGGCCCAAATTAATCAACTCAGGGTTCACCACGCGAACCCCGCTCATAGCAATCAGACCTAGAGTTTTCATGAGTGCGGCCAGTGCCAGAGAACAACCGTCACCGCAGTGCCCAAGCTGAGCACCGGCACAGCAAATAAGTGGCGAATCCAGGATCGCCACGCCGCGAGGAAACAACAGATCGGCATCGTGACCTGACCGACAAAGAACCATCTGCCGACCAACCGAGTCGTTTCCGCATCGAACGAAAGCTCGCGAACCGTGATTCCCAATAGGATGCTCAAGATCCCAAGACCAAAGAAAGAGATATGACCAAGGCGGACCAGTCGCCGAGGGAAGCTGTTATATCCCCCAAGCCATTTTTCTTGGTGAAAGAAGAGGCCAATCAAGGCGCCGGACACAATCCCAGCCGCCATTCCAATCCAACCCCAATAGAGGCTGTCATAAGGCAACAAATTCATCGTGCCCGATCCTAGAACCAGATCAGGCCTGTCCGTTAATTGAAGAAATTGAGCTGGTTATCAGCTCGATCGATCATACCGCGGAGCAGTATCTTTTACGGCAACCTCCAAAGCTGCATGCTGCCGTCGTTCTGAGGATCTACCTCCCACTCCTTGGTTCCCGTCAGCGCCAGCCGGGCATCCGGCGAGATGGCAAAACTGGTAAAGTCATCCGGCTTTTGTCCGTAGAAGGCAGCGATCTGCCGGCCCGTTTGCAGATCCCAAACTCCCGCTGCCCGCTCCTGGGTCTTGGACAGTAGAAAGTGGCCATCGCTGGAGAGACTGAACTTATAACCGCTGTATCCATTTAACTCGATGTGACGCACTTCGCGATAGCTTTGTGCATCCCAAAACCGCAACGCTCCCTGGTCGCCGGTCGTTAAATAGTGACCATCTGATGAAAATTCGACGTAGTAAGCCCAGGGACACTCAAAGAACTGGTGCACCTTTTCCGCGGTTTGCGCATTCCAAAGCACCAGGCCGTCATCGTAAGCGGCCGCGATCAATCGACCATCTGGAGAAAAGGCCGCATCGTTCGCCTCGTGCCCACTGTTAACGAAACGTCCGGTGTGCGTGTAACCTTCGAAACGCCGGGTCTCGGCTCCAGTTTTCAGATCCCAGAGACGCACCGTATCATCTAAGCCCGCTGATAGCGCATAGCGGCCATCAGGCGAAAACCGGGCGCTGTTCACATTCAACTCGTGCCCGCGGAAGCTGCGGATTTCTGTGCCCGTCGCCACGTCCCAAAGGCGAATGGTCGAATCGTCGCTTGCAGTCAATAGCGACTTCCCCTCCGGAGAGAAAGCCACACTGTTCACTTTATCGTCGTGACCAACAAAGCGCCGAACTTCTTCCCCCGTATCCACGTTCCAGAGCCGTATCGTTCGATCATCGTTCGCTGACAGCGCGTATTTTCCATCCGGCGAAAAAGCGACCGCAAATACTCCTAAGGTTCCAAAATGACGCACCTCATGCTCATGGTTAATTGAGGCCAACCCAAACGAGGTAATCAGAACGATGGCTGCGGTGACAACAACCAGACTAACCGCCAAAACGATCACCAATTTCGAAATTTTCATTGCCAGGCACGAGCCTGTGAGCTCAACCGTGATCGCGACAGGGCGCATCGCCCACGGGAAGAGCGGCACATTCTAGCAGTATTAGATAGAAACACCGACGCCTTGTACCGGTGTTTAACCAGTTCAGAAACAATCGAGTCGAGTCGCTACCCTCCCTGCACCGGCGGCATCAAGGAGATCAAATCGTCTCCCTTCAGGACGTAGTCACGAGGCACGTATTCGATGCCGACCGCGATCAAGAGACATTTGTCCCATTGCTTAAGGTCAGGAAGAACGGAGTAAAGCTTTTCCAGCAGGCCGGCCACGTTGGTGCCAGGGGCTAGCGCGAGTGCTTCCGGACCTTTCAGATCACGGAGCTGCGAGAAATACTGCAAGCGAACCGAGATCATGGCTGCCGCAGGACACCGATCAGAGGTAAATTTCGATACTTTTCCTGGTAATCCAGCCCGTACCCAACCACGAATTCGTCAGCGATATCGAAACCCACGTAATCGGCTTCGATCGGACGGGCCCGATCTTTCGTTTTCCGCAGGAGAACGCAGCTTTTGACGCTCAAAGGCCGAACATCCTGGCGAACCGCATCGATGATCGCAGCCAAGGTATGCCCGCTATCTAAAATATCGTCCAGAAGAAGCACGTGGCGATCGGCCAGCTTCGGCAACGCCGCCCGGTCGAAATCGACCTGACCGGAAGACTCCATTTTGTCGTAGTAGCTCCGGACCCGGAGACAATCAATTTGGAGCGGCAAAGGGACTCTGCGGAGGAGGTCAGCCATGAAGATCAGGCTCCCGTTCAGAATTGCCAAGACTGTGAAATCTTTTCCTTCGTAGTCGGCAGTGATCTCGGCGGCCAAAGTGTCCAGGCGGCGCGCGATTTCATCTTCGCGAAGCAGGACTCGCTCAAGGTCGGAGTGCATGGGAAAGCGTAGCGCTACCTTGGATAAGCCACAAATCCAGTGTGTTCGAAATTTTTGGGGGGAACCTCCAAGGGAGGGATCGCGTCCCCGCGATCCGCGCTCTCCGGTAGAGGCGACTGTCCATCAGGGCCTAACCGGCGTGCCCAAGGTCAGCGTTGTCTCGAAGCGACGGATGTGCCTAACCTCAACGCGCAGTCGCCATCCGAGCGTTGATGGCGACTGCGTTTTGAGGCTGAGCACGACTGCGGCTTCGATATCAGGATAGCTTCAAAGCGCACCGCTCGGCCCTCATGGACAGTCGCCGCTACCGGAGACGTGCACGGGCAGCTGCCGGAAGGCAGCGTTCCCCGACTACGCCGCAATCGAGGGCAAATTCGCGGCCAACCGGCGGCCGTAACGCCGGATCATCTTGATCAGATGAGGCTTGGTGGTTTTGTCGGTGAAACGAATGCCGTTCGTAGCGGCTAATCGTCGTAGCTCGCCAAACGTCCGCTTCGCGATGGTGGTGGCGTATTCGTCTTCTGACAGCCGGCCCAGGGCAAAGAACTCCTGTTGAAGTTCACCTTTCTCTTTCCCGGCGGGAGCGACGTACGCAGCCTCGGCAAAAGCATGTTTTAAGAACTTGGAAGCCGCATCCGCTCGATCCAGTTGATGGACCGTTTCAACGAACTCTCTTTTAGCCGCCACCAATTCTTCGGCTTTCAAACGCTTGCTACAGGCCTCTCGCAAAGCCTTCTTCAGGAGGTCCAGTGACAGATGTTTCTTGGCCGCAGGCGACCTTAACAGAGTCTCCAGCAACAGTTCGCCGGACTTCCGGCTTGCTAGAAACCCGTCCAAGGTGGCGTCAAACTCCTCGACATCGGTTGCCAGCTTTACCGCGGATTTGCCAACAACGCCGCCTTCAAGCTTGTTCCCATGTTTTTGGAGCCTTTCGGCAACGTGAAGAAGCTTACCCGCTAGCTCCTGATAGTTCATTTTCGATTCTGAAAGTGGGTTAGAAAGTTTTGGGTCAGATCGCTATAATCCTGCGCCCCGATACACCCAGGCGCATATAATATCACTGGAAGATGCTCGCTGGTGGACTCCGCTACCCGGACACAATGGCGGATAAACGGCTGCAACAGACCTGCGCCCGGCTCGAGAATGTGTCGATCTCGCAATTGGGCCACCATGATTTCCAGCTCGTTGATCGCCAAACGAAAGACGTTCCCAGTATGACGATAGTGACTGACCACTACGGCGCCTACGTTCGGGTGCCGCCGTTCACCCGCAGAATCAGTGTATTTGCCCCGTAACTCTCCGATGTACTCGGCTAAAACCTGAAACCCGGCCATGGATAGATAGTCGGGCACATAAGGAACCACACAGCTATCCGACAGAAAGATGGCGTTCTTGGTCGTAGTATAGAGATTCGGAGGACAGTCGAAAAAGACATAGTCATAGCGGTCGACATATTCTCTCAGCGCCCGATCCAGGATCCGGTAGACCGCTGGCGGCCGGATCTCGTGGATCCGATCCTCGATCCGCAGAAGCTCTACCGAAGCCGGCAAAAGGTGCAATTGTGGCAGCTCAACAAAGCCTGTCCAAGTGGTCACCCCTTTTACAATGGACTCATCGAAATTGAATCGATCCTTTCCCTGAATGGCATCGTCGAAAATCTCAAATGTTGAGCGTCTGCCCTTCGCCACGTGTTCACGCCAAACATCGGGCCGCATTAACCAAAGGCTAGAATTGGATTGCGGGTCCAAATCGACGATGAGGACTTTCTTTTCATGCAGCTTCGCGATCGTGGCCGCGATATTGACTGCACAGGCGGTTTTGCCGACTCCACCTTTAAAATTGATAAATGCGAGAACCTTTGCGCTCATCGGCGTCGACTAATGAATATAACGCTCTTAAAACGTGCTCTGAATCAAGCCCTTTCTTTAACAAACAAGGCCTTTCACCCTCAGTTTGGCCCGTTTTTGCCCATTGGCCACCTTTGAAATCGCTAATAGACCGCGTAACGGTAGCGATGAGCTCCCGCTCATCCGGGTTTGTTGGCGGCCCGATTTCGCCGGCTCTCCGGACGAGCGGGAGCTCGTCCCTACCTTTATGGACGGTCATTATACGCGTCTCACTGACACCGATTACGACACCAAGCTCCGCGAGATGGGGAACTATCTTTGGGAGCTCGAACAAGAACTTTTGACGGCTGACGCTAGTCAGGATGAGGCCAAAGCTCGCCAAGTACACCAAAAGATCTCCCGCCTGGCCGCAAAGGCGGACCGGTTTTTCGAAGTCCCGGGCCAGCACCGGTTATTGGCTGCTTACGTTTCTGGGTTAGGCTTGCGCATAATCGGCCAATGGTCGGAGGCCAGCGATCGGTTCCTCAGCGTATTAAAGCTCTCCCCAACCAATGGCGAGGCTTGGCTAGAGCTCTCTTGGTGCTTAGCCGAGACCGAACACTGGGAAGAATGCGAAATGGCCGCTCGCAGGGGGACCGAGTTTTTCCCAGAGACTGGAGCCGTCTGGGGAAACCTGGCTTTAGCGCTGGAAAAGCTAGGCCGCATTGCCGAAGCCCTGACCGCCGTCCACACCGCCCTTCGCCTGGATCCACAAGACCCGCGCAGCCAAGAGTTATTGGCTCGCCTCGAGGCGAAAGACACGGTGGCGCCAGGCAATTAACCGGCCGCGCGCTCACGTTGATTTACCCCGTCCACTAGGTCCACTGCGTCCACTCCGGTCCACTCTGTCCACTACGTCCGCTGTTTGCACCTGCCGCACCCCGTAGCTGAAGTCGGCCTCGCTACCTGTCGCGCCGGAGGCTTGGCGGAGGCGGAAGCGAGGCGGCGCTCCCCATGGCGCTGCTACCTGCCACATACCACCTCAACCGCCTTCCCAATCGCCTCGAGCCCGAACCGGATCTCATCCGCAGAAACGCAAAGCGGGGGCATAAATACCACAACATCCTGGATCGGCCGAGTCAGTAACCCGCATTCCCTGGCCGCCAGACAAACCTTTGCGCCCATCCTTTCCCGCCAGTCGAACCCGGTCCCATCGGCGGCCCCCACTTCGATTCCAACCATCATGCCGACCTGACGCACATCCCGCACGCATGGCAGCAGCCGTAATCGCGCCAATTCCTGCGTCAGAACCGGAACCATGCCGGCAACGCGCTCCAAAACCCTTTCCTCCCGAAAAACTTCCAAACTGGCAAGCGCAGCCGCACAACCCAAAGGATTAGCCGTATAACTGTGGCCGTAAAAGAAGGCGCGCAGCTCCGAGAAATCGCCCAGAAATCCGTCGTAAACTGCCTCGGTAGTGAGTGTTGTAGCCATAGGCAAGTAACCGCCGGTTAATCCTTTCGCCAGAACCAGAAAATCCGGGACTACCTCTTCATGCTGGCAGGCGAACATCCGGCCCGTTCTTCCGAAACCGGTCATCACTTCATCGAAAATCAGAAGCACGCCGTGCTGGGTGCACCATTGCCGCAGTCGTTTTAGCATGCCGGTAGGCCAAGTCCGCATTCCCGCCACACCCTGCACTAGCGGCTCGATGACGATCGCCGCAAGAGTACCAGCGTCCACTCGTTCGAGCTCTTCTAAGTCGCTAACCCGGATAACCGGAAACTGGTAAGCAGCGAATCTGTCATGGAAATTTGCGACGCCCCCGAGACTCGAGGCTCCCAGTGTGTCTCCGTGATAAGCATTGGAAAAAGCGGCAAACCCGGTCTTTTTCGGAAGACCGGTCTGCTTGAAGTATTGGATCGTCATCTTGATGGCCACCTCGATTCCGGTAGAGCCATCGTCGGAATAGAAAACGCGAGTAAGCCCGCTATCCGGAAGCAGATCTACCAGCTCTTTCGCCAATCGCGCAGCCGGGAGATGAGTCAGCCCGAGGAAGGAACTATGCGCAATTTGAGACAATTGCTGGGTGATCGCACGGTTGATTCGAGGATGATTATGACCGTGGATGTTGGTCCAAATTGAAGAATTGCCGTCGAGATACCGCTTACCCGCTGCATCCCGTAGCCAGGCTCCCTCGCCGGAAACGATGAACAAGGGGTCATGATCGGGAAGAGTCCATTCCCGCATTTGGGTAAAGGGATGCCAGACATGCTGCTTCTCCCACTCCGCGGCTTGCTCAAAATCAGGTGTCACACCGGAAGATAGTTCACAACAAGGCCGCAAAGGCCACGAAGAATTAGGGCGCCTCCGCTAAGATCGCCCACCACCCCGATCGGAGGAGAGCCGCATTGCGCTTTCCCTAACCCAGGGCGAGGCACTCGAGTATAGGCGCCTTCCGTTGGATTCGCGTTTTAGCTGCGGCTCCCTGGAGCGCGTTGCCACCAACAAACCGTGCAACCTCAATGGACGTGGCACGACTTTCGGGGCGTCGCGCCTGTGGCACACGAAGATTCGTTGCGCTCAGTCCTCGGTCAGGCAAACACCCTCGGCAGCATGCCCAATGCAACGCCCCTCCGTTTGGGCTCCGATATAGCACAATTTCCACTCGGCGCGGGTGCTCCAGCCGGATTAACTCCGGTTCCGGATACGAGTCAGCTCGCGTTCGGCCCACAGGACGTCCTCGTATGAAGCCCGACGCCGCTGGTATTTCCTCTGGAGCACGTCGTGAAACTGCTCCAGATCGGGGAGAGGCGGTTCGTCGTAATAGGTCCAGGTTCCTTCCTCCGAACCCTTAGCTTGGAAACGCCAGGTTCCACCGGATTTGACCACCCGGACCTCTCGCTTGGTTCCATCTTCGTTCCTCTCTACCCAGGCATGGCGGTTATGCATTCGTTGTAAGTTTAGTTTGCGCGATTTGGCAGTCCACGCTATTTGCTCGTTCCCTTGTCTACCGGAAGGAAGATTTTGTTTTTTCTCCTCGGCACCCTGATCTTGGGTGCGGCCTTGGCTCCGGTGCTTTTCTGGTGCAGCCAGCCTTTGTCCGCGATACCCGGGCTAGGGTTTCTTAAGGATACCGACTTTTCCCGGTTCTTTGCGCGAGCCATCTTATTAGCCGCAGTTCTGCTGGCTTTTCCGGCGGTCCAATGGATCGGGATACGTCGATTCCATGACCTGAAGATAGGCTGGGCCTGGTCCAGGAGCTGGCAATTGCCGGCCGGATTTCTGGTAGCGGGCATCGTCATCGCTCTCTGGGGATGGTTCGCCATGAAAGTCGGCTTGGCTGAACTTAAACTCCGGCCACCATGGAATCTGGTCCCTAACCTCTTGCTCACGTCGATTAGCGTCGCCATGATCGAGGAATGGTTGTTCCGCGGCGTCATCTTCGGCCTGGTCCGTCAAACCACGCCTACCTGGCTGGCGGCTATCTTCGTTTCAGCCATCTTTTCGATAATCCACCCCTTAAGGCCAGGATCAACGGGCGCTGAATCCATCACCTGGCATTCCGGATTCGATCTGCTGTTTCAATCGATTCAGCATTTGAGCGAACCGCTCGACTTGATTGGCGGGTTCGTGACGATTTTCGTTCTCGGGCTAGTGCTGGCCCACGCCACCGTTAAGACCGGTGCTCTTTGGCTGCCCATCGGGCTGCATTCCGGTGTGGTCTTCGCCAAAATGAGCTTCAATAAGCTCACCAGGCACTTAGCAGATTTCCCACCCTGGTTCGGACCTGACCTGACCACGGGGTTTGGCGCAATCGCGATCCTCCTTTTGCTCTGGTTGCTGGTTTGGCTACTGTTCCGTCGTGCCAGCAGTCCTCAACACACTTTATCAAACAGTGGTTAATCTGTGCTATCCACCGTTTTGCATCTCCTGCCGCACGAGTTTAGAGCAGGGCTTGCTTTGCCAGGATTGCTTGGATTCAGCGGTAAGAATCGAAGCTCCTTTTTGCCAAATTTGTTCCCGGCCCTACACCGGTGTGTTCGGTGCGCCTTTCGCATGTCCGGACTGCGAAGATCATCCACCCGCGTTTGATTGCGTTGCGACCCGATATCAGGCGACTGGCATCGTGCGAGATTTGATTCACCGATTTAAATACTCAGGTGAATTTCATTTGCGAAACCTCTTGGTGAATTGGTTAGAGGAGGCGCTGAGCGATCCCAGGGTCAGCACCGAGGCTTTTGACAGTTTGGTGCCTGTTCCTCTCCACCCAACCAGGATCAGGGAACGCGGTTATGACCAGATCGCCGCCCTCGTAGGATTACTAGGTGAGCGGAGCCGGAAACCCGTAAGCCTCTGTCTTCGCCGGTCGCGCTACACTGAGTCGCAAACGCGTTTCTCCAGGAAAGAACGCCTCCAAAACTTGCAGAATGCCTTCGAGTTGCGCAAAGGTACCAGCGTGCTTGGCAAACGGCTGCTCTTGGTAGACGATGTTTTAACCACCGGGTCGACGTTGGACGAATGTGCTCGAGTCCTGAAAAGCCACGGCGCTAAATCAGTCTGTGCCGTCACCGTCGCCCGAAGATAGACGTATGCCGATCTTTCAGAAACCGACTCTCAAGCAAGGAACCAATCGAAAGCGCGAAATGCCGGAAGGTCTTTGGCAAAAATGCCCCGAGTGCGGTGAAGTCGTCCACAACCTGGAGTTATCGCAGAATCTTAAGGTCTGCCCCAAGTGCGACTATCATTTTACCTTCTCGGCCAGGGAAAGGATCAACAACCTGATCGACGAAGGCACTTTCGAAGAATTTGATCAGAACCTTCTTTCGGTGGACGTCCTTAAGTTCACCGGAGTCGCCAGCTATTCTGAGCGGCTGCAGAGCTATCGCGAAAAGACCGGTCTGGCAGACGCAGTCGTTACCGGCTTCGGCCGTCTGGGCGGGCATGATATCGGTCTGGCAGTTATGGATTTCAATTTTTTAGCGGCTACCATGGGGTCCGCGGTAGGTGAAAAAATCACTCGCTTGGTGGAAAAAGGCACCAAGGCAGGCAGACCAATTGTTGTGGTCACGGCCTCCGGTGGAGCCCGCGTCTATGAAGGGATGTTAAGCTTGATGCAGATGGCCAAGACCAGCGGCGCCCTTGCACGCCACGCTCAGCTCCGCCTCCCCTATTTCGTGGTTTTAACCAACCCAACCACCGCAGGGGTAATGGCCAGCTTCGCTTCACTCGGAGACATCATCTTGGCGGAACCAAAATGCATGATCGGGTTCGCAGGGCCACGGGTAATTCGAGAAACCACCCACCAAGATCTACCGCCGGGGTTTCAGACTGCCGAATTTCTGCAGCGGCACGGCTTTATTGATCTGATCGTTCGCCGGCCCGACCTCAGATCAACGCTTTCCCGGCTCATGGGGCATCTCTCGCCTCGCTGAGGCGAACTCCTGTGCAAGAGTCGTATACAGAAGCCCTTCGCTGGCTCTATGGCACCCAAGCAACCGGGGTTAAACTCGGTCTGGAGAACGTTCGTCGCCTCTTGGATGCTTTAGGCAACCCTCATCGGCAACTCGTTTGCATTCATGTTGCCGGCACCAACGGTAAAGGGTCCGTTTCGGCCATGCTGGACGCGGTAGGACGGGCTGCCGGGCTGCGAACCGGGCTTTACACCTCCCCCCACCTGGTCCGATTCAATGAGCGCATCCAGGTCTCGGGCCAACCGATCACCAATGAAGAAATGCTGGCCGAACTTAGTGTGATTCGGGAAGCAATCGCAAGGTCCGGATGCATCCCTACCTTCTTTGAGATCACGACGGCATTGGGTTTTTTGCACTTTTTGAAGCAGCGGGTTGATCTCGCGATCATGGAAACCGGATTAGGAGGCAGATTGGACGCCACCAACCTGATCACACCGCTCGTGTCCGTCCTTACTTCGATCGACTTGGATCACCAGAAAATTTTAGGCGATTCGAGAGCTAAAATCGCCCGGGAAAAGGCCGGCATCATTAAGCCGGGCGTGCCGGTAGTGTCCATCGCCCAGATCGGGGACGTTCAAGAGGTGATCGACGAGGTAGCGGCCTCACTTGGCTCGCCGGTTACTTACACCACCGAACCGGTCACCGACCTTCAAATTGGCTTGGCCGGCTCTCATCAGCAACTGAACGCAGCCGTGGTGCGAGATGCCCTCGCGGTCGCCAAGCTAGACATCTCGTCCGATGCATTGAAATCCGGTCTTAAATCTGTGTTCTGGCCCGGGCGTTTTCAGGCCCTGGGCGATCGGCTCACGATCGATGGAGCTCATAACGTGGCGGCCAGCCAACGCCTGGTCCAGACTTGGAGAGAATGCTATGCCGGCGCCTCGCCGACAATCGTGTTTGGCGGGTTACGCGACAAAGACCTGGATAAAATGCTCGCGGCGTTGGCGCCAATCGCTGCTCGATTTTTTCTCGTCCCCGTAAAGAACCCGCGCGGTGAGAATCCAGCTAGTATTGGACTCCCAAGCGGCACCCCCGGCGCGGTCTTCCCCGCGGTGCAGGAAGCGGTGGAAGCAGCTCGCAAACTGCCGGAGCCGACCCTGGTAACTGGGTCGCTCTTCCTGGCCGGCGAAGTGCTCTCGTGGATGCGGCCTGAGCTCGGCGAGTTCGAAACCAGCTGGCAATAACCCGTTGGATCGCTAACACGGCGATCCCAGGGATAGCAAATAGCAGATAGCAAACAGCAGATACGTTTTAGCGGACTTTCCGGGTGTGGAGATCTTTGATCTCAATTTGCTATCTGCTATTTGCTATTCAGAAGCTCTCCGGCTTATCCGTCGCTGCCTCGAGCGAAATCCGAATTTTCATCTGGTTCGTCTCGCGAATCGTCGCGACTCGAAAATTCGCTAAGTCATCCAGGAATTGTCGTTTGCTGGTAAACGACCGGTTGGTGACGAGCTCGACATCAGCGAATGCGTATCGAAGCAAGATGCGATGTTCGTCCAGCGTATCGATCATTTGCAAGTAGGCGTAGGGGATCGTTTTGCTTCTAGCCGGAGACACGAGCTCGAACGTGCAACAAGTCCCCGGCAGACTGCCCGGATGCACGACATAGGTTTGATCCTCGGGCCGTGAAACGAAAGAGGAGAAAGCCATAAGTCTTTATAACATAAATATAATTAGTTTCAATTATCGGACTCCGCGCTGGATCAAGTCGATTTACCGCGAAGCGGTTATAGATCATAGCCCAGGGCTTTAGCCCATGAGCGCCAAGATGAGGAGCCGAAGGGTTGCAAACACGCCGCGTATTGAGCGGACCGAACGCCTGGAGGGGAGCCGCTTTGTAGCCCGGCAGCTCTATGGGTTGGTAAGCAGGCGGCTCCCGGGAACCGAGGTGTCGCAGTTCTATGGGCCGTTGTAGCCGCCGCACGCAATAGGGGCGATGGGCAAAACATTGCGTTGGGTCGTTCCCGGGAGCCGCCTGCTATTAGCCGATAGGGCTGCCACCTTGTAAAGCGGCTCCCCTCCAGGCCGCTGGGCTTACCGTCAGCCTTGTTCCCGAGGAAAACGAGGGACGAAGCGCGTTACGCGTGGACTCCGCGCTAGATAAAATCGATTATGAACTCGTCCAGGCTACGCCATGAGTTCTGCGGTTCATCATCGATAAACGTCGCGTCCAGCTCCAGCACCTCACAACTCTCCAAGTCCAACGCGTAATAGGCCTCAGCACCGGACCCGAAGAAGAAGAGTTTGCGTTTCATCACATTGCCGTAGCTATCCCGCATCCGGCGGTTCAATTGCAGCAAATCTTCGCGATGCGCTTTTCGCCGCAGCAGATCCACCTCGCTCTCCGGATCCGGTACGTAAGCGAGCTGAAACTCCCCCGATTCTAGACCTCCATTCACGATCCAGACCAGGTCCGCGTATTCCTGAGGAAAACCATACCCGAACTCTTCCGGCCAAGTTCTTTGGATAGTCTCTAGCGCGGCCTGTGAACAAGCCGGCTGCGGATGGCTGCTTTGTTCCAACCGAACCTTGGCCTGACGCAAAATGGCTTCTGCTGAAGGGTCCATGGCGACGAATCTACCAAATCAAATAGCCGCGAAAAGGCACAAAGACCGCAAAAAAGGGATGGCGAACCTACTCGAACGAGCGCGGCCCCGCCGGGAATGACTCGATAAAAACAACGAAGGGTCCAGGTAGCGACGTGTCCAGCGTTGGTCGGGGGGAAACTGTCACAGAATTGACAGAAAACGCGAATGTATCTAACAATTAATTAAAGTGTTGTTTACATCAGGACAATGAACGATGGCCAAATGGACATTCCGTCTCAGTTTTCTCCGCAGGCTGTACCAGGAGAGACGGAGCGATGTCTAGCCTTCCGCTGCGAGGTAAAAAGAATCAGCCACGAGGAAAATCAGAGGATACGGCAAAAGTTCAATCGCCACCGATCGCGATCGCCGATCCTAAACCGCGATGGCCGCTATGCGTCGGCCGGGGCCCGGGAGCATTTTCTCCAGTACTTAGCGCGTAACCATCGGGCGGACCTAGAGAAAGCTGGGTTCACCGCCAACCAAATCGAGCAGATGGCAGACTTGCAACCCTTTGATCCAAGGTCGGACAACGTGATTTGGCAGGTTCATCATAAGATCCCGATCCAGGTCAGCGGTTTCCTGAAGGACCCAAACGACTTCAAAAATCTAGTCTTTCTGCCCGAGAGCGAGCACAGGGCCATCTTACATTCCAAATACCTGGATCAACAGTTTGCCGGCCTCGAGCCCGGCAACAGCCGAACGGTGACCATCTTCCAGCCGGTTGGAGGCATTAGTGCGGCTACCGGTGAGCAGTTTATCCATGAGCTCGAGGTCAGCCGGGAGCAGGTAATCGATCTTTCTGAGGCCCGGCCTCGGCAAGTTTTGGCTCAAAAACCGCCGGTAAATAAGCAAGGGATCAGACGAAACGAAGTTACGTCAGCCAACCGGCGGATATTCCTTCGTTCCCCACCGATTCATTAAAGCATTATTAACCCCCCAACGAACGATCGGATGCCGGGCCGCGATCAGAAAATGAGCCCAAGGAGAGTTGTCGCCCAGGCTCGAGTCGAAGTCACGGCGATGGTCAACGATGGCCTCCAATATCGTATCGGCAAAGAAATCTGTCTTCCCGGAAAGCGCAGGGAGCGACTCGGCAGTCGACTCAGCGACCAGGAGACAATAACTGATCACCTTGGCCACAGTGCCTGCGCTCAAAAACCCCGGCTCAGACACCCGATCCGGGTCAACCACTAAGGGAAAATTCTCTGCCGTGATTTCCCGGTACTTCCATTTGTCGCACAGATCAGTCCGGCACATCGGGAACCGGGCATGGGAAACCAGGTCCAAAAGGGTCCAGGTTATCTTCGGATACGGAGGTTCCGCAAAATTGTAGCCGTAATTCAGCAGGGTCGCCTGAATGGTTGCGGCTTCCTCGGGATACAATCCCAATGAGGATCCCTGGAAGTGCGATTTCTGTTCTCCCTCCATTACGTGTAGCTCGTGCCGGGAAGTGCGGATCGGCTGAGCGGCGTTCCGATACAGTAATCAGTAAGTCAGTAATCAGTCGACGTTGTGTCGTAGTTCCGGTCTGATTACTGAGATACTGATTACTGATTACTTCGCAAATAGGCCCCAGGCGTTACCGGTCTGGACACCCCCATCGGAGGAGACCACTGCCCTACTTTGAGACCGGAGCGCCGTTGGGCCGCGCTTTTTTCTTCTTCTCTTTAATTTCAAAAGCCAGCGACAACACTCGCCGGTACTTCGCTTGACCGACTGCTACCAAACGGATACTGAGGTCTGTCTTCTCGTTGATTTCCTGCAAGGCCCGATCGATCGCGCGCTGTTTCAGGTTCGGCCAATGAACCAGGCACTTCTCGCTCACAATGTTTCCTTGGGCATCGCGAACCTCATCGACCCCCAGCACCTTGCGCAATTTCGGGATGGAAATACGCTTGAGATTGACCTGCCGCCATTTCCACGCCCATTCATAAAGACGGATCGAGTATTGGCTCGCTAACTTGACCCCTGCTCGCTCGGAATCTTCTTTTTGATGGTTCTTGAGGCGCTCCAAATGCCGGTACAGCCCCGGATCAATGTGCAGAACCATCTTCTTGTCCACTAAGGTAACGGAGCTCAGCCACCGAGCATAGAGGACGGAATTTTGTTTATCCCCATTGTGTAAGACTAGTCGATGGTAGGTCAGGAGTTTCAGCACCGCCGGCTGCAGGTCGAAATCCTCAAACTCATACCCGGTTACGCCAGGCTTAAGACGGTCCACAATCGACATCACGACGGTTCGCTCATCTTTGGTCAATTTATAGAACGCTTCAATGAGGTCGTCGCCAAAACCAAGCTGATCATCTAGATCGGCAAGTGGTAACGTTCCGAAAATTCTGTTATTTTTACGCACTTTACTTTGTGGGAATTACAGTGTTAAGACTGTAATTAATAACTTAAATTTTTTGAGAAAGAAGCACTAAAATGGTTTCAACAAAGGAAACCCGGCCAGTAGCACCGGAAACCCAGAAGTGGTCGTTTTCGGCTGACGGAAAACCAGTGACCCTAGACGAGTTCTTGGAATCGTATAAGAAGCAAGGGGTTTTCTATGAAGGGAAGGAGCAATGGCTTAAGGGGGTGGTCAAGGTCTCTTGGGAGAACTTTTTCTTGATCTGCACCGAAGAGCTGGATGACATTTCACAACGGGCCGCAAAAATGTTGGTTCACTATTGCCTCGAGATCGTTGAAGATGTGGTCAGCCGCATCCGCGGTCCGATCGACGCCACCAAAATCGCCGAGGCGATGAAACGGGAGTTCGACGAACAGTACGACAACCCGATCTATCAATTCCAATGGGCGATGCGCCACGATGCTATTCGTGAGGCGGTCACCAACGCAGTTGCTAACCGCTGGGGCAAGTAGCCGCTTCGCGGCAATAGCAGATAGCAAATTTGCCTCCGGCATTTGGCAAAGGTCGTGCACACCCACGCGGTATGGTGATTCTACTCGTTACGGGAATACACGATCCTTTGACGGAGTACAAAAGAGAGGACTCCGTTCTGCCTTTCAGGTCGACTCAGTCTACTACTTCTGCTAATTCTACTACGTCCACTCCCGTCCACTGAGTCCACTCAGTTGCAGTTGCGCCCGCGGGAAGGCTCGCTCCAGGGGTGAGCGCCACCCCACCTCCCCGCCATCTTTCATATAAACGGTTGCTTAACGGACCACCATATCATAACATCTATAAAGAATGTATAATACTCTGGCACGAACTAGTTTCGGACTGCCTGACCTCGCCTCGCCGGCTGCCGTGCCCCCCACTCCACAGGATCCTCTCTGTTATCTTGCCAAGACCGGCACGGTCATTCGCCTCCCCAATTACAGTCCCGGCTTGCCGGCGATCGACCTGGTTACTCACGGCGATTATCGTATCCGGGCTCGCCCGATCTCGCCGAATCGGCCAAGCGCACAAGCGAAAACCCAAGCTCGATTCCAGATCGATGTCTGCCTGCACAATCAGGTTGTTCACAGCCAACGTTTCGAGACCGGAACAGCTTCCTTGACCGAAGCGGTCCATAGGGCCAGCGCTTGGATCCGGCGCCGCCAGTCAGCGGATCGCTTTTCGTTCATTATTTCGCCGAGCCTGATCGTCATATGGTGCCTCCTGATCGCCACTATCTGGTTTCTATTTCCTCTGGTATCCTGGGTCAGCTTTGCCCCCGGCTTCGTCTGTTTGATGGTCTCATTGGCGTGCGCCCCAGGCAGACATCCCCGCAAAATTACCGCTCGGCTGGCTGGCCTAAGCTGGGACCGAAACGACTTCTGCCGAGGTTGGTTAATCACCGGCGACACTGGCGCCGGAAAGACGTTCGCGATCAATGCTCTTTTGCATTCCGTCTTTCAGAACGAGCCTGACTGGGGCGGCCTTTGCTGTGATGAAAAAGGGATCTACCACGAAACCTTGGTCCAAATGACCAAGAAGTATAGCCGACTCAGCGACCTCCGGTTGCTCCAGACCAAGCCCGACGGCGCGGGAGACGATTGGGAGCCGCCGGCGACGTTCAATCTGCTTTCCGACGATTCGATTCCCGGATCGACCTACGCCACGGTCATCGTCGACACGGCCTCCGCGTTAGCCGGAGGTGGCGAAGATAAAGGCTTTTTTAAGACTCAGGCCCACGCGCATATCGGCCGCGGGATTCAACTCTTTCGGCTGCTGGGCTTGCGGCCAACTATGCATCACCTCCTGGAGACGCTGCAGTACCAACCGATTCTTCGAGCGATGCTATCCCGACTGGATCCACTGGCCCAAGGTGGAAACCGCGAAGCGCGCGAGTGCAGCGATCATTTTTTGAACGGGTATCTGCGGCAGCCTCCGGAGCAATTGGGAGGTGTTATTTCGACTATCTATAACTATTTGAATTACTTCACCAACCCCGACCTGGTTCAGGTCTTCGGCGCCGAAGAAAACAGCTTCGAATTCTCCGACCTGGACGATGGCGCCATAATTTGTATTGCGATGCCGCAGAAATATCAGACCGAGCGCCGCTACGTCACCACCATCTTAAAACTCTTGTTTTACACACACGCATTGCGGCGGTTCGATCCTCGGCCACCGAACAAACGTCCACTCTCCAGCGACAATCTGCTGATCTTTTGGCAGGATGAAGCCCAGCGTTTCGTCAGTGAATCAGATGGAAACGTGGACGTTATCCGTCAAGCGAACACCACCACCGTTCTGGCTGCGCAATCTAAGCTTTCCTTTATTCCTCCGCTAGGAACTAGGGAGAAAGCGGATGTGACCCTCTTGAATCTGCGAAATCGGATCATCTTTAAGGCGGCAGACCGCACCTGTGCTGAAGGTTCAGCCGATTTCATCGGGAAAAAACTGATTTGGAAAAAATCGTACACCCGAGGAATGGGGAACCGTTCGACGACTCGATCACGGGAGGAAGAATATCACGTAAAACCGTTCGAGTTGATGGCGTTACCGAAATTCTTAGCCGTTGTGAAGCACTGCGATAAAAAATTTCGGCGAGCCCGCATTCATCCAATTGATCCCGAAGGAAAGATCCCGCGCTGGTATCCCTGGTGGAAACAGGTTTTGCGTTGATCCTGGTAGGGCGACGCTCCGGAATGTCCAGGCGACAATAGCAGGGCAAATTAGTATTCCAGTCCCAAACGCGCGCAGGGACTGAGAGCTGCCGAGTTGGGAGTCGCGCACGCCACGGCTCGACAGCTGTCACGCATTGCACCCGATCGACCGACGAAATGCTATTTCCCCGCGAGCGTGTTTTGGCTATTCCGGAGCTCGCCCTACCAATTTAGCGTTGGCCAGCATACGTCCGAAACTCGGCTGGATCGAGCTGAGCTTGTACTTGCTTCAACGCGGTTTGGAAATCGATCATTCCGAGTTCTCTTCCCGCCAGCATATAATTTTCCAACTCTCGTTCGTTTCCTGATAAAATCACGGCTTCCGTATTAGGCGCGTGGACACAGATCTCCCGTACCGCGACTCTTCCAGAAGTTCTCCGTCGCAGCAGCCGCTGGTTTATTAGCAACCGCATGGTCCTCCCGAAAACGTAACGCACCTCAGCCGCCATGCGCTCGGGCGCCAAAAGAATCAAACGCCGGGCGGTTTCCACTACACTGCTCGCGTGCAACGACCCAATAACCAGATGGCCAGTTTCCGCACCTTGCAAAGCGGCCAAAACCGAATCCGCGTCCCGAATCTCTCCCACCACAATCACATCCGGATTTTGCCTCAGGGCCTGACGCAAACCTTCGGCGTACGAGGGCACATCGCGGCCGACTTCTCGTTGAATAATTTCGGCTTGGTTCGCTCGAAAAAGGAATTCAACCGGGTCTTCAATGGTCACTACTTTTGCCGGCCGCGAAACATTGATGGCTTCGATGATGCCGGCGATCGTGGTCGTTTTCCCGGAGCCGGTGGGACCGGATACCAACACCAATCCTTCGGTGAGCGTTACAACCAGACTGGCAATACGTTTAGAAATCCCGATTTCCAGAAGATCAGGCGGCTGAGCAGGAAGCGGGCGTAATGATGCGAAGAGTTCCCCTTGCGCCCGCCCCAGATTGATCCGGAACCGAATCCCGTCGATCTCGCCGGTATAATCCGCTGAACCCATCGCACCGGTAACCTCCGGACCGGCCGCGGGATACAGCTTAATCAGTTCGGCAATGAGTTCTTGTGCTTCACTTCGAGACAAGGCGCCGTCTTCGCTGAGGTGAACCACTCTGCCTTCGAGCCTTGCGGTAACGTTAGTTTGGAAGACAGAGATGTCGCTCACTTGATTCGAGCGAACAAACTCAACCACTTGGTTCCACCGCTCTCCGGCTGTCATAGTAATGCTTTCTGGGCCAGCGCCTAGATGGGGCCTTCACGGCGTCGGGCTTGGATACACGCTGTTGCTGGTATGATAGGTGCAGGTGACCGGCTGGGTTAAGCTGTATAGACTGTTATAAGTGCCGCCATCCGGGCACCGGGGAATGCCAAACCTGAAGTATGAGGGAAAGGCTTCTTGAGGGATACTGGTCGCGCCGGGATGATCCCGGAGATATTCGTCTTTGGCCGCCTCAATCGTTAACATATTATTCAAGCAGACTCGCTGGTTCTGCTGCTTCAACGCGGACAACACAGACGTAGTGATCAAGGCCGCGATCAGGGCAATGATGGTAAGAACGACCAGAATCTCAATCAATGAAAGACCGGCAGTCCGGAAGCGGATCGAATTTATCCCGAAGGGATTATAGGACTCAGCCCGGGGTTTTAACCCCGGGGATGCATCCACATAGGGCATCGCCCTCAGCAGGCGCTTCGTTCTCATCCTCGTCGTCGTCCTCGTCCTCGAATCCGGCCACGCGGAGTGATGGAGTGCGGGAGTGTTGGAGTACTGCGCCAAGTCCGAATCACACCCGCGTAGCGGGTTGAGGGTGCTCACCAGGCGCATCAACATCGTCCTCGTGCTCGTTGCTCGTCGTCGTGCTCGAAAAGTGGGGTTGGGGTAGCGGAGTGTTGGGGTACTGCGCCAAGTCCGAATTGCACCGGCGTGCCGGGTTGAGGATGCTGAAGGGGCGACAGATAGGGTGTTGCAAATACAGTGAATTCGGGATCTGCGATATGTCCACTCTACCGCCCCGTTGGGGCGGGGCATTTTTTGGGTCGATACCTGGGGTTAAAGATGACATGAGCCGACAACTAGCAGCACCCGCTGCTAAATTGTCGGCTCTATGAAACAAAATACAGTATCAGAATCAGTATGGGACAATGGCCAGCACCAAGCAAGTGGAGAGCGGAG
>Ga0185299_10000559_pt1 | contig 95892 bp, 66 predicted proteins | sample PaiPotPPA55metaG_FD_128002 | JGI IMG/M metagenome (GOLD analysis project Ga0185299, IMG submission 128002) | Iron sulfur acid spring bacterial and archeal communities from Banff, Canada, to study Microbial Dark Matter (Phase II) - Paint Pots PPA... ... | reverse complement strand
TCTTATATCCGGTAACCCGGGAGATCCCGAATTCGCGGCACAACGAGGCCATGCTCTCCCCGTCCTTGAGCCGCAATACGAATCGCATGCGTTCTTCCACGATAGACCGTTCCTTCCATGGCATGGAGGTGTAAACCATGTCTCCGGAACGTTTTGTAAAGGGGTGATCCGAACGCACAGCTTCTGTCGTTCTTCATCTCAGACTGTATTATGGTGTCGCATAGCGCCAAACTTTTTGGGCAGTTCGTTACGCGACATGTGGCACTAGGTCACCGCAAGATTTGTTTTTGTTGCCAAAGGGAGTGAACGGAAATGGAAACGATTAATCGCCGCGAGTTTGTTAAGACTACCGGTGGGGCTGCTATCGCGGCGCCATTCATAAGTGTTGCGGGGCGAGCCCATAGCCCGAACGACACAATTAACCTGGCGGTGATTGGGGCGAGGAGCCGCGGTCAGGCACATTACGAGGGCTTTGGGAAAATTCCGGGTGTGAGGATTGCGACGCTGTGCGATGTCGATGAACGCTTGTTCCCAGAGGCGCTGGCCAACCTCGGCAAAGTTACGCAGCAGAAACCTGGGACGGAAACAGATCTTCGTCGGGTTCTGGACGACAAAAACATCGACGCAGTTACGATTGCCACGGCGGATCACTGGCACGCGCTTGCGGCGATTTGGGCTTGCCAGGCGGGCAAGGATGTCTATGTAGAAAAACCCGTTTCGCACAATATTTGGGAGGGGCGGCAGATCGTGAATGCCGCTCGCAAATATAACCGGCTGGTAGAGGCCGGCACGCAGAACCGCAGCAACCCTTCCGTGCAGGCGGCGATGAAATTTTTGCACGACGGCGGAATCGGCGAGGTCTACATGGGTAAAGGACTTTGCTTCAAGCCACGAGACACCATCGGTCGGAAAGCGGATGGCACCGCGCCTGCCGGCGTGCATTACGATTTGTGGCTTGGACCTGCGCCGCTCAGACCGTTCAATGAAAATCGCTTTCACTACAACTGGCACTGGTTCTGGGATTACGGCTGCGCTGATCTGGGTAATCAGGGACCTCATCAGATGGATATCGCACGGTGGGGACTGAATAAATCGGAGTATCCAGAGAAAATTTTTTGCGGCGGCGGGAAGTACGCTTTCGACGACGATCAGGAAACCCCCAACACGCAAAACGCCACGTTGAAATATCGCGATGGAAAAATCATTCAGTTTGAAGTGCGCGGCCTATACACGAACGGTGAAGACGGAATCAAGATTGGCAACCTGTTTTTTGGAACGAAAGGATGGATGCATCTGGACGGCTCCGATTGGAAGACCTACTTCGGCAGGAAAAACGAACCTGGACCATCCATGAGCGGCAAAGATGCCGCCGACCCCTCGAATACTACCGGAACCGGAGATCAAAACCACTTCGAGAACTTCATTAAAGTTTTGCGTTCGCGTAACCGGGCGGAGTTAAATGCCGATATAGAAGAGGGGCATTTGTCGACGGCGCTCTGCCACCTGTCCAATATTGCCTACCGCGAAGACAGGGAATTGCTGTTCGATGGACACAACGAGAAGTTCGTCAACGACAGCAAAGCCGATCAATATTTGAGGAGAAAATATCGCCCACCGTTTGAGGTGCCGGCGCTTGGCTGATTGTTTACTCGCTACTGAGAAATCCGCCGTTTGGAGAGCGAACTTTCAATCCGCCAAGCACAGCAGTGGTTCGATTAATCGCTTATGAAGGTCTCTCAACTTGTGGAGTGAAAGTCACTTCGACTCGTACACGGCACTTTATGGGTTTGCCGCTCGGCCCAAGGGCCGGTTTCATTTTCCAGTTTCGCACCTGTTCCAAAGCTTTCTCATTGAGGCCCATGCCCGGGCCTTTCACCACAATTGCGTCTGCTATTTTGCCGTCTGTCATCACTGTGACCTCCAGCAACACCACACGTGAAATCTTGGGCTTAGGCGTCTTCTCGGGTTCGGGGCAATAAACGCATTGCGGCTTCCCAACACCGTTCACGCCGGCGCGAGGCGGGTCAGCCTTCGGTTCGGCCACCTGCTGCGCTTCAATAGCGCCTGGCATGGCCATAACCATCCACAACGAAAACGCCACAAAATTCGTCGCTAGCATCAACATCCCCTTAACGCTGGCAATACCACTTTAGTTTAGTTACAGATAGACTCTTGTGTCTTTGTTGTACTTCGGTATTGCCTGAACTGGGACAACGATTTGACCGCGGATCGATCACATCTTGATCAAAATGCGGACAACGTGCCGGTTCCTCGGCGGCGTTGGCTGATTGCTTCGCTCCTTGGGTTTGGCGTGTTCGTGAATTATTTGGACCGCGTCAATATTTCGGTTTCGCAACAGGCGCTGCACGACGCGTTTGGTGTGAGTACCATCACCTTTGGATATTTGCTTAGCGCGTACAGCTGGACGTATGCGGCGCTGCAGCTTCCATCCGGAGTGTTACTCGATCGGTTTGGAGTGCGCAAAGTTGGGTGTGTCAGCACGCTTTTGTGGAGCGTAGCTTCGTTCTGCTCGGCCGCCGCGTCTGGCATCGGCAGCTTTTTTGTGGCGCGGCTGTTGCTGGGAATTGGTGAAGCGCCAACGTTCCCGGGCAATTCCAAGGCGGTTGGCTATTGGTTCCCGGACCGGGAGCGAAGTTTGGCCACAGCTTTTTTTGACTCCGCAGCCAAGCTGGGACCCGCATTGGGAGTGCCTTTTGTGGGGCTTTTTTTATTGCACTTTGGGTGGCGGTGGAGTTTTGCCGCCACGGCGTTGACCAGTCTCGTCTATCTCGCTTTGTTTTACTGGCTGTACAGAAATCCCAGCGAAGACAAAAAACTTTCGGATGGCGAGCGTCAATTCATCGTACGCGGAGGCGCGCAGCCAGAAAGTGCGGGCAAGAGTGGAAAAGGAGCGTCAATTTGGTATTTGTCGGGCCAGCGTAAGGTGGTCGGCTTGGTGCTGGGCTCCGCAGCATACAACTATACGTTTTATTTGCTGTTAACCTGGCTGCCGAGCTATTTGTCGACCGCTCTGCATGTGAATCTGCGTGATTCGGTGTTGTACTCGAGCGTTCCGTGGATATTTGCGGCACTTACCGATTTTATTATCGGCGGGTGGATGGTGAATGAATTAATTGGGCATGGATTTGACGCCTCGCGAGTGCGCCAGATTGTCCTGGTGCTCGGAACTGCGCTTGGACTGGGCATTTTAGGCGCGGCGCAGGCACGCACCCCCACCGTGGCGATCTTTTGGATCAGCATCTCCATCGGTGGACTGGCGGCGGCTGCGCCGGTGGGTTGGTCTATCCCATCGTTGATTGCGCCGCCGGGTAGCGTCGGACGACTGGGAGGAATTCTCAATTTTGGAAATCAGTTGTCGGCTATCGCGGCGCCGATTATCACCGGCTACGTAGCGTCCGTCACGCGCTCATTTGCGTGGGCGTTTGCCGTAGCAACGTTGTTCTTACTGATCGGCATAGTGGGTTACGTTTTTTTGCTTGGGCGCATCGAACCTATTCCCGATCCTGCCTGAATAGTTTATTTCTCGATACGTGGAAAAGAATCTTGTAGTGGCGTACAACGTTGAGGGCACTTTTAGATCGCGAATGGGACTAAAAAGCGTAACGTCATTCAGGAGAGGGCAAATGAGAATTGCAATCAGCGTGTTACTGTTGATGGGATTGACGATTACTAATACGCAAGCCGCGGCAGAATCACAAACCCCTGGGGTGAAGAAAAGCGTGTTCGGCAAGACAAAAGATGGCCGTGAAGTGCACCTTTTTACGCTCTCGAATAAATCCGGCATGCAGGTGGTCATCAGCGATTTCGGCGGCACGATAGTTTCCATCAAGGTCCCCGATCGCAACGGAAAAATCGGCGACGTAGTTCTTGGTTACGACACGCTGGCGGGATATCAGGAGGGCACCGCGTCCTTCGGGGCCACGGTCGGGCGTTACGCTAATCGTATTGGCGGGGCAAAGTTTTCGCTCGACGGAAAAGAATATACGCTCGAAAAAAATAACGGTGAAAATCATTTGCATGGCGGATTCAACAAGGCGCTTTGGGATGCGGAGCCCGGCACCGGAAAAGCGGGCCCTTCGCTAAAGATTCATTATTTAAGCAAAGACGGCGAGGAAAATTTTCCGGGGAATTTGTCGGTGACCGTGGTCTTTACTCTCACGGACGCCAATGAGCTGAAAATCGAGTACACCGCGACTACCGATAAAAAAACGGTGCTGAATCTCACCAATCATTCCTATTTTAATCTGGCGGAGTCGGGCACCGTTCTGGACCACCAGCTCACGTTAAAGGCGAGCCGTTTCACTCCTGTTGATGCGGGACTGATTCCAACGGGCGAACTCCGTCCCGTTGCGGGTACGCCGTTTGATTTCCGGCAAGCCACCGCCCTTGGCGCACGCATCGAGCAAGATGATGAACAGCTAAAGCTTGGCCGTGGTTACGATCACAACTGGGTTTTGGATGCGGGCATGAAAGCGGAGCCGAGCCTCGCCGCGATACTCTATGAACCAACGACCGGCCGTGTCGTCGAAACGTGGACGACCGAGCCGGGCATCCAGATCTACACAGGCAATTTTTTGGATGGCACCTCTCATGGCAAGGGCGGCAAAAACTATGAACGCCGTTCGGCAGTGTGCCTCGAAACGCAACACTTTCCGGATTCACCGAATCATCCGGACTTTCCAACAACGACGCTCGTGACTGGCAAAGAATTTCACTCCACCACAATCTACAAATTTTCCGTGAAGTAAGGAGCGTATGTCTTCACGAACCTCTTGTCGTTATTCGTTTGTCCCTTGCCGCGCCATTATTCTGTTGCTCGTATTTGCCGGCGCGACGCGCGCCCAGACTGACAATGCGTCCGAGTCCGCAAAAAAACTGACCGTCGAGCGCATCTATTCCGAACCGAGCCTGAATGGTCACACGACACGAGGAATAGCGTGGACGCCTAATGGCAAACAGGTCACTTTCCTCGAAGCGAAAGGATCGAGCGCGGAAGGCGCCGTCGGGGACGCCGTTGAAAATGGGCCGCAGGCTAAGAAGAAGAAAGAAAATAATGCCGCTCTCTGGATCGTGGATGCGACTTCCGGTGACCGCCGAGTGCTTGTTTCCGGCGACCGTCTAGCGTCTATGTTGCCGGAGAATTCGTCTGCGCCCACGCAGGCGACGGGACTGGGGCGGCACGCGCCGGCTGATTATCAGTGGGCTCCGGATGGCGGGGCGCTTTTATTTCAGGGGCCAAACGCGCTGGTATGGTTCGAATTGAAATCTAAGTCGCCGCGCGCACTAGTCTCCGGTAAAGCAACCCTGGCTGATCCCAAAATTTCCCCGGACGGAAAATTCGTCAGCTTCGTTCGCGATCACAATCTTTGGCTCGTAAACATCGCGGACGGCAAAGAACGGGAGATTACGCGCAATGGAGTGGAAGAGCTCCGCAAAGGTGAGCTGGACTGGGTGTATCCGGAAGAGTTGGACATCAAGACGGCTTATTGGTGGGCGCCGGATTCTTCAGCGATAGCTTATCTGGAAATGGATGAGCGCAAAGTCGCGCAATATCCGCTGGTGGATTTCGCGTCCTTCGACGGCAAAGCGGAGATGGAGCGTTACCCTCCAGCCGGGGGCGCTAATCCGGTGGTACACGTGTTCGTGTCGTCTGTGAGCGGAGGGCAGGCGAAGCAGATGGATACGGGACCCGAAACGGATCAATACATTCCACGAGTGAATTGGCTGCCGGATTCGAAGCATGTGGCCATACAGCGGTTGAATCGCGCACAGACAAATCTGGACCTGATGATTGCAGATGCGGCGACTGGCGCGTCACGTGTCGCGCTCACGGAAAAAGATCAGTATTGGATAAATGTCAGCGATGATCTTAGATTTTTGCAGGATGGCCAGCGCTTCCTGTGGTCCAGCGAACGATCCGGGTTCCGTCATATCTATCTTTACAATCTGGAAGGGAAGGAACTTGCGCAGCTCACTAAAGGCGACTGGGAAGTTTCGGCCATCGATGCCGTGGACGAGAAAGCCGGATTGATCTATTTCACGGCCACGGAAACATCTCCCACGGAGCGCCACGTTTATCACGTCGATCTCGACGGCTCTGGATTCACGCGCATCACCAAAGCAGCGGGAACTCATGCGGTGAACTTTGCGCCCAGCGCGGGCAGCCCGCCGGGTGTCAATGTGGCGGGCGGTGCGAGTGCGTCCGTAAGTGCGTTCATCGATACGTATTCGAACGCCATGAATCCTCCGCGTCAGGATTTACTGCGGCCTGATGGTTCGCGCATCGCGGTCCTGAACGAAAATAAAGTTGCGGAACTCGCGAGCTATAACCTTTCTGCGGTGGAATTTCTGCAGGTTAAAACGCATGATGGCATGATGCTCAACGCCTGGATGATCAAGCCACCGAATTTTGATCCACATCGCAAATATCCGGTACTGGTTTATACCTATGGCGGTCCACACGCGCAGGTAGTGACGAATGAGTGGGGACGGTCGACTTTTCTCTGGCATCAGTTGATGGCGCAGAATGGTTACATTATTTTTGCGCTCGATAATCGTGGCTCGGCCGGACGCGGGCATCTTTTTGAGGAGCCCATTCATTACCGGCTCGGTGCGCAGGAGCTGTCGGACCAGCGCGACGGCGCGGCATATTTGAAGTCGCTGCCTTATGTCGATGCTAATCGCATCGGCATTTGGGGATGGAGTTACGGCGGACACATGACGCTGCACGCCATGTTTGAAGATTGGAGCGATTTCAAGGCCGGTTTTGCGGGCGGCCCGGTAACCGATTGGCATTACTACGATTCGATTTATACGGAACGCTATGTTGGGCTGCTGCCGCAGAATGAAGAGTATTACAAGGCTTCCTCTCCCATTGATAAGGTCAAACAATTTCGGGGAAAATTGTTGATCGCGCATGGCACCGGTGATGACAACGTGCATTTCGCAAATACCCTCGCGCTGATCAATGAGCTGATAGAGAACGGAAAATATGTGGAAGTGCTGCCGTTTCCGGGCCGAGGTCACGGGGTCAGTGACGAGCCTGCGCGGCGGCTGCTGATGGAGCGAGTAACGCGCTTTTTTCTGGATAATTTGTGAGGACAATTCACACTTTTGGTAGTGTTTGAAACTCCTTAGCGGCGGCAGGAATCTCCGCAACTCCATCGCGAAACGCGCAAACCGCCTTGCGCTTTTGCAGCATCCAACGTTAGTCACCTGACTCACGTCCGTGCGTTGCAATTCATACGCGGCACATCTCTTGGTACATTGCGAACGACGAGGGGATTTGTGTTGCAGTCGAGCAAAAAGCATTCACCGAGTAATGCCGGTTGGGGCAATCCACCGTGGCAAATCGATTTCCGCTCTACGGCTCGCGCTTTGCCGTCTGAAGTGGATTTCGCCATCGTGGGCGGCGGTTTCAGCGGCCTGTCGGCAGCGGCGAGACTCAGACAAGTGCAGTCTGACAAAACAACCGTGGTATTTGAAGGCGATTGCGTGGGTGCGGGCTCCAGCGGGCACACCGGAGGAATGACGCTTGCGGAATCGGCGGCCGGCGATTTGCCGGGCCTAGGCGATGTCCTTAATGGTTTTGCAGAGATCCAGCGCGAACTAGAGATCGAGTGCGATTTTAATTTGCCCGGAGTGTGGGAACTGGGCCGCAAGAAGGTGAAAAAGGATTCGCCTATTTCCTGGAACGATTCCGGAACCCTCGGCGTTGTAAACGATGTTCCCGGAGGCAGCGCCGATCCGGGAAAATTAGTTAGCGGCCTGGCGCATGCGGCGCAGCATGCAGGCGCCGTCATTTTTGAACACGCTCGTGTAGAGCGAATTTCCCATGAGCAGCCACTGGAATTGGAAGTCCGTGGAAAGCGTGTCCGCGTCGGCCAGGTATTGATTGCCACCAACGCGGAATCGTTGGAGCTCAGTGATTTGTCCGGCGGTGCGGAGCCAAAATTTACTTTGGCGTTGGCAACCGCGCCTCTGACCGACGCGCAACTAAGAGACGTTGGTCTATCCACGCGCAAACCTTTTTATACTGTGGACATGCCTTATCTTTGGGGGCGCCCTCTTCATGGCCACCAACTGATATTTGGCAGCGGCCTGGTGCACCTCGAGCACTGGAGCGAACTGCTCAATCTGAACATTGCGAGTGGTGAGGCCGCGGGACTAATGCGCCTACTGGAGTCGCGTGTGCGTTGCTTGCACCCAGCCTTAAAAAATATCCAATTTACGAACCGTTGGGGCGGCCCGATTTTAATCGCGGACGAAATGACTCCGGTGTTCAAGCATCATTTAAAAAGCAAAAATATAATCGTCCTGGGAGGGTATAGCGGGCACGGAGTCGCGCTTTCCGTTTATCTGGGCCGCTGGGCGGCCGACGTTTTGGCCGGGAAAAGAAAGTTGCCGTCGTGGAATAAATCCTTGGGAGCTAAACACTGAATGGTTCTTCGCACTGCGTGGGAGTCAGTTTTAATCGCGGCAAAACGCGGCACGGTTCGATTTATCGCGAGCCTCGCTGTGGCATTGTTTTTTTGTGCGCCGGGCGGCGTAACGCAGCAGCAATTGGACAGTGAGGCGGTAATCAATCATCTGAATGCGGTCATTAAGTTGTATCGCAACGCCTCTGCCGAACTGCAAACCGGCGGCGCGCCTAGCGATATTATTTACCAGGACAGTGAACAGAGCTTCACGGCTGACGTCGTGAGGTTGGCATTTCAAGCGGCCAGAGCCGAAGCTGCCGCTATTCGCGCTACCGAAAAAAATGGGGCGCCCAATACGGGCTCCGTCCAGAGCTCGGCGCAGGGGGAGGCCCGCAACAAAGCGCGCATCGCTGACGTGCAATCAAAAATCGACGCCATCGATAAACAGATAGCTTCCGCTCCCAAGAACAAACGTGACACTCTGCTTGCTCAGAAGCAAGCGCTTCGAGGAGAATTGGATCTCGACAATGCCGTTCAGGAGGTCATTCAGAAACGGGCTGCGTTCATGGAAAGCGGCAACGATACCGCGGCTGAAGGACTGGAGGGACGCATTAATCAATTGGCCCATTCAGTGCCCGGCGTGTTTGCGGCTACGAATGACCAGAAGACTGGAACGCAACCCAAGCCAACCACGCAAGCGGATGCCAACAAACAGACGCCCTCCGGCCTGGTATCGCAAGCTCTTGCGCTCTACGGAGCCATCACCAGTGTTCACCAGATCGACCAATTGAACGATCAGACCGCTGGCGTGCGACAGCTGGTAAACGATCTGCGGCAACCTTTGCGCGATGCCCTCGTTGCGGACATCAAAAAAGGCCGCGATCTTACCGATCAAGCCACATCGGGAAAGATTCCTCCGGCGTCACCGCAACAATTTCAGGAACTGACCGATCAGTTCAAACGGTTGTCGGCAGTGGCACTGCCTCTAAGCCAGGAAATCGTGGTGCTCGATCAAGTCAGCGCCAACCTCGTGGAGTGGCGAACTTCCATTCTTCGCGAGTCCAAATACGCGGCGCGAGCTTTGTTTGTGCGCGTGGCAATGATCCTCTTGGCGTTGGGTATCGTTCTGGCTTTGTCGGAGGCATGGCGCCGTCTCACCTACAAATATATTCAGGACGCCCGGCGCAGGCGCCAATTTCTTTTGTTGCGCCGATTTGTAATGGGATTTCTCATCGGCGTCGTGCTAATCCTGGGATTCGTGAGCCAGTTCGCCTCGCTAGCCACTTTTGCGGGGTTCGTTACCGCCGGTATTGCTGTAGGGCTCCAGACCGTGCTGTTATCCGTGGCTGCCTATTTCTTTGTTGTTGGACGCTATGGAATTCACGTGGGCGACCGCGTGAGCGTTTCTGGCGTTACCGGCGATGTGATCGACATAAGCCTGGTGCGACTTTACCTGATGGAGTTGGCGGGCACGGGCATCGATCTGTTTCCCACGGGTCGAGTAGTAGTGTTTTCGAATTCAGTGCTGTTTCAGGCCACCACTCCTTTGTTTAAACAGATTCCCGGCACTGAATACGCGTGGCACGAAGTGGTTTTCAATCTGGTTCCGGGGGGCAATCATAAGCTCGCTCAAGATAAATTGTTTCAAGCGGTAAATGCTGTTCACGATCAGTACCGTGAAGGATTCGAGCGGCAGCGGGGCTTTATTGAACGGCGCATTGAGGTGCAATTGAAAACTCCAAGTCCCGAAACGCGGCTGCAATTCAGCGATACGGGCTTGGAATTACTGGTGCGCTACCCGGTTGAAATTCGCAATGAGTCGGTCACCGATGAGCAAGTCACGCGCAAGGTCTTGGAGTTGATTCAAAGCGAACCGGAAGTACAGGCCGCGGTGGTCGGGTCGCCGAAGATTCGCGCGGCGATCAAGGGTTGAAGATTGTTACGGGGCGATGATGTCTCTTAATTTTGCTTTTACCTGGATGGCTGCGAGGCTCGATGCATCCCATCCGCCGCCCAGCGCTTTGACCAGCAGGACGCTGCTAGTCAGCCGCTGGCCCTGAATATTCACCAGCTCTTGCTGGTTACTCAGGAGATTTTGCTGCGCGGTCACGACATCCAGATAACTCACCAAACCGCCCGTGTATCGATTCGTGGAAATATCCAATGTGCGTTGAGCAGCGTCAACCGCCTGTTGCTGCGTTTGCTGCGCCTGAATGAATACGTCTAAGGCGGTCAAGTCGTCCTGCACTTCGCGAAACGCATTCAACACCGTGCCCCGGTAGTTCGCGACATTGGCATCGAAACCTGCGTGCGCGAATTGGACTTGGGCGCGGCGTGCTCCACCGGTAAAGATGCTTTCCGACACGTTGGCGCCGACAGCCCAAAACATACTCGATAAATTCGCGATCTTCGCGAGGTCCGACACTTGCGGGCCAGCGGTCGCAAATAAATCGATGGTCGGATAATAAGCCGCCTTGGCCACGCCAATCTGTGCGTTGGCGGACGCCATTTGACGCTCGGCCTCCGCTATGTCCGGCCTCCGTTCCAGCAAATCGGAGGGCAAGCCCGCGTTCAACGGTGGCGGAGCGGCGGCGTTCAACTCATTCGAAGGCAAATGAAAGTCCGGCGCAGGTTTCCCGATTAACACCGCAATGGCGTCCTCAAAACTTTTTCTTTGTTGTAGCCGCAGCTGCGCCTGCGTTTGTGTTGTGCGCAACAGCGTTTCTTCTTGCGCGACGTCGAGGCCGGAGGCTACGCCGCCGTTGTGCCGCGAATTTACGAGGTCCAGTCCTTTTTGTAGCGCCTCGACGGTGCGATTCAAAATGCCAATCTCGCTGTCCAACTCGCGCAGCGAAAAGTAATCTCCCGCCAGCTCGGCAGTGACCACCAGGCGCACGTTTTCCAGATCCGCCGCGCTGGCCTGATATGCCGCTTCCGCCGATTCAATGCTGCGACGCCGTCGTCCAAACAGATCGACCTCATAACCGGCTACGAACGGAAGCGAGAACGAATTCTGTTGCACTGCTCCGTTAACGGGAAAGCCAGAATTGGGGCGGTTGCCGGAAAGCCCCTGGCGTTCAGCCGTGGGGGTAGTGGTACCGGGGGTCAAACCCAGAGTTGGGAAGAGTGCGGAGATTTGGACAGCTGCTGTAGCACGAGCTTGCTCCAGGCGTGCGATAGACACTTTGATGGTCTGGTTGGCGTCGATGGACTGCTTTTCCAACCCGCTCAGCTCATCGTCATGAAAAACTGCCCACCACTCGCCTTTTGGTATCAGGTCCTTGGGTGCGCTTTCGCGCCATGGCTCCTGTACGTCCCAGGCGGCCGGGACCGGTGCGGTTGGCCGGTGATAATTTGGGCCCACGGTGCAGCCAACGAGCCACGCGGCCAGAGAGAAACCGCCAACCGCCACGCTTGCGCGAACGACAAAATAATTTTGTTTGAAGTTCCAGCTACTCATAAATGGATGTAAAGGCCATCAGTCGAAATTATTGATTTTTCGGCGCGGACGGACCGTTGTTAGTATTGCCGTTCGGATTTGCGGCGGGCGTCCCACTGGGCGGCCGCGTTCCGTTGTTCGTCGGGTTACCTTGTCCGCTGGAGGCCCCAGTTCCGGTACTCGCTGGTGCAGGCGCGGGAGGTTGAGCGATTTGCTTTACGTTTACCTGTACACCCTCGTCGAGTGAATCGGCCGGATTGATCACGATCCAATCTGTGGGCTTCAACCCCTGCAATACTTCCAGCGTGGTGCCATAGTCGCGGCCGATCATCAGTGGCTGCAGGTGTGTTTTGTGATTGTCATCGATGACCACCGCGCGCAATCCTTCGGAGCGGAACAACAGCGCGTTCACCGGAACTTCCAGGCGCGAGCCGTTCACTTTTACTTCCAGATGCACTTGCGCGTATCCCCCCGGTAACAATTGACCCGACTTGTTGGGGACATCCACTTCCGTCAACAGCGTGCGGGTATTCAGGTCGATAGAATCGGCGGTGCGCGCAACTTTGCCGTAAAATTTTTGGCCGGGGAATTGCTGCAATTCCAGGTATGCGCCAAGCCCCGGGTGAATTGCCGGGGCATAAATTTCCGGCACGTTAACGAACACGCGGATGGGGTCGGTCTGCGCCAAGGTGAACAATAACTGCGCCGAACCTCCGTTTCCGGCGTTGATCAGGTTGCCGATATCCACGTTGCGCCGCGTGATTACGCCGCTGAACGGCGCATAAATATGCCGGAACGATTCGGTCTCCTGCAATCTGCGCACGTTGGCTTCGGCCGAAAGTGTATTGGCCCTTTTGGCGGCCAGATCGCCTGAAGCATTGTCCACTTCCTGTTTCGATACGCTATCGGTTTTGAGCAGCCCTTCGTAACGCGAGGCCGTAATTTGCGAAAGGTTCTGATTGGCCTGCGCGGTTCCCAACTCCGCGCGCGATTGCGCCAATTCCTGGGCGATTTCCGGTGTATCGATGTCCGCCAGAAGTTCGCCTTTGTTTACGCGGCTGCCAATGTCGTGGTACCACTTCTTCAGATAGCCGTTGGTGCGCGCGTAAATTGGCGATTCCACATAGGCCTGCAGCGTCGAAGGCAGCACCAGGTCTTCGGAATCGGACTCCGCAATGGGATGAACTACCGATACCGTAGGCACAGCGAGAATTTCCGTCTCCTTAGCCAGGGCTTTATATTGCGAGCGGCGCATCAACAGGGTAACCCCGCCGACAACCAGCAATAAAATCGCGCACAGCACCAATACCACGAACAGACGGCTACGCTCGGGTTTCCGTTGAGATTGCTGCGATCGCGGTTGCTCCCTCACCGGCTCGCGCTCCCTTGCTGTGCGCTGATCTTTTTGTTCCATCACGTCCTGACTCATGCTTTGCTCCGCTGCCCTATGCAATTATTCATTTTATGCTGTTGCCGGTTCTTTTCCGTGCGCTTTTCTTTTTTCCAGCCATCCGTGAATCACGGAAAAAACGCAGGGCACAAAAAATAGGGTTGCAAAGGTAGCAAATAATAATCCGCCGATTACCGCGCGGCCCAGCGGCGCGTTTTGTTCGCCGCCTTCGCCAAGGCCGATGGCCATGGGCACCATACCGATGATCATCGCGAGTGCGGTCATGATAACCGGGCGCATCCGTACAAAACCAGCTTCCACCGCGGCGTCCAGTGGATTCTTGCCTTCGTCCATCTGCTCGCGCGCAAAGGAGACCATCAAAATACTATTGGCGGTAGCCACGCCCATGCACATGATCGCGCCGGTCAACGATGGCACGCTCAGCGTAGTATGAGTAATCAGCAGCATCCAGCAAATTCCGGCCAGCGCCCCGGGCAATGCGGTGATGATGATAAAAGGGTCCAGCCAGGATTGAAAGTTTACGACGATCAATAAATAAGCCAGCCCAATGGCTCCCAGGAGTCCGAATCCCAAGCCGGTGAAAGAAGTCTTCATGGTCTGAACCTGGCCACGAATAATGATGTGGCTCCCCTTAGGCAGTTGCTTTCCCATGTCTTTAACGCGCTTCTCCACCTCGTCCGCTACGCCTCCCAGATCGCGCCCGTCGACCGATGAATAGACATTGATCATCGGCTGCACATTGTAGTGCGAGATCACTGCCGGCCGCGCGGTGGTGGAAGTGGTCACCAGGTTACCCAGAATCTGTGCAGGCAGATTAGGCGTACTCGCGGTCACCGGGGTGTTCTGCAAAGCCTGATAAGTATCGACGCGGTATTGTGGGGTTTGCACCGCCACGTTGTAACTTACACCGTTTTTGGGGTCGAGCCAGAAGGCCGGTGCAGTCTGAAAGCTGGAGCTCAAAGACACGAGCAGATTCTGCGCCACGTCCTTGGCTTGTAATCCCAGGTTCTGCACACGCGTGCGCTCGATATCCATGTGTAACGTGGGCTGATCAAAAGCTTGCTGCACGTGCACGTCCGCGGCGCCGGGGATATGGCGCAGCTCATTGGCAAGTTTTTCGCCCACAACATAGTTGCCTTGCTGGTTGTTGCCTGTGACTTGTATGTCGATAGGCGCGGGCGATCCGAAATTTAGAATTTGGGTGACGATGTCGGCAGGCTGAAAGAAAAATTGCACGCCAGGAAAATCCTGAGGAAGCCTTTCGCGCAGATCGTTTATGTAGGTCGAAGTTGGTTTCTGGCGTTTCGGCTTGAGTTGAACAAGAACTTCGCCATCGGACGTGCCGAAGGTGCCGGCGTTGCTGTAGCTCAGATTAATTCCACTGTAAGGAACGCCAAGATTATCCAGAAGCGTCTCGACTTCACCCTGCGGAATGGTTTGCCGGACAACGCTATCGACCTGGTCAGCAAGCCGCGCGGTTTCCTCGATACGCAGCCCGGTGCGCGCCCGGAAATGCAAACGAATTTGCCCGGCATCGACGGAAGGAAAAAAGTCCCGCCCAAGCACGAACACCAACAAGGTGGACAACACGCAAAACGCCAGGAAGCAACCGGCAAACAGAATCGGGGTGCCCAGCGTGGCGCGCAGCGCATCCCGATATTGTTCGCGCATGCGTTCGAAGGCGTGCTCGAACTTCTGTTGATACCGGCGCAGGAATCCCTGCTTATCTGCGTCGGGCACTACCTCATCCGCCGCGCTCAGGAGATACATGGCCATGGTCGGAACGATGGTGCGCGACCACATGTAAGAGGCCAGCATCGCGAAGATCACCGCTTCGGCCAGCGGCACGAACAGAAATTTCGCTACCCCCGAAAGAAAAAACATCGGAATAAAGACGATGCAAATACATAGCGTGGAAACAAACGCAGGTACGGCGATCTGCTGCGCACCGTCCAGAATGGCTTGCACCGTTTCCTTGCCCATGGCTAGGTTACGGTTGATGTTCTCTATTTCTACCGTGGCGTCGTCAACCAGGATGCCGACCGCCAGGGCCAGTCCTCCCAGGGTCATGATGTTGATGGTTTCACCCAGTGCGCTCAGGCACAGCACACTGACTAGAATCGATAGTGGAATGGATGCGGCGATGATCAGCGTGCTCTTCCAGTTTCCCAAAAATACCAGGATCATGAACGCGGTCAGGCAGGCGGCGATTAACGCTTCGCGTAATACTCCATAAATGGAAGCGCGCACGAAAAGCGACTGGTCGAACAACATCGCAATGTGCACTCCCTCGGGTATCGATCCGGCGTAGTCTTGAATGGATTTTTTGACGCGGCTCACGATGTCCAGCGTGGACGCCGAGCCGGTTTTATATACCGCCATCAGCACGCCGCGCTGTCCATTGGCGCGAACGATATTGGTCTGCGGCGAAAATCCATCGCGGATGTGCGCTACATCGCGCATGTAAATTGTCGAGCCATTCACCGTTTTGATCGGCAGGTCGTTCAAGCCAGCCACCGTTTGCGGGCTCCCGTTCATTTCCACCATGTATTCCAGACTTCCCAGCTTCACCGTGCCGGTGGGAAGAATCAGGTTTTGGGCGCTGATGGCATTCACAATATCGGTAGCTGATAGTCCTTTGGATTGCAGCGTGGTGGTGTCCAGGTCGACGGAAATCAAGCGTTGCTTGCCGCCATAAGGAAACGGAAGTGCGGCACCTTGTACGGTGGCCAGTTGCGTACGTATAAAGTTGTTTCCAAAATCGAAAAGAGCTTGTTCGCTGAGACTGTCGCTGGTCAAACCAATTTGAATAACCGGTACGGTGGAAGCGGAGTAGATGGCCACCAGGGGAGGGGTCGTACCGGGAGGCAGGCCGCGCAAAATCGTCTGCACGATAGCTGTGGTTTGCGCCAGCGCCGTTTGGATGTTGGCCTTGGGCTGAAAGTAAATCTTTACTACTGCAATTCCATTCAACGATTGCGATTCGATATGCTCCACGTCGTTTACGAGCGTGGTGACGGCGCGCTCGGAGTTGGAGGTGATGCGCTGTTCCATCTCCTGCGGCTGCAGGCCGGTGTAATTCCAAACCAAACTGATAACCGGGATATCTATGTTGGGGAAAATGTCGGTAGGCGTGCGCATGAGCACTACTGGTGTCAGCAGTATGATCACCATGGCCATCACGATGAAGGTATAGGGGCGCGAAAGCGCTAAACGAACAATCCACATACTGTTATTTGATTTTCCTTAACGGGCCAGGCTTCAACCCGGAACACTGGTCAACGACCCGGCTGTTACTTCCTTTAGATTCCGCGATGCGCTCTTTTGGGTACGCAACAGGTTAAGACTGTAACCGAGGATGACAATACCCATTTACTGCCTGTTGGATGCCCATAACGGCGCACTTGTTACGGCAGGTTGCAATTTTAAGCGCGCCGCCGGAACGATGCATCGAGCAATTTCTTCAATTCACGCCAGAAGGAAATTCGCTGGCAGACTTACTTGTGCGTCATGGTAAAAACACCGTCCCACCCGGACGGCGGCTCATCAAACAGATACTCCTGGCAACGTTTCCAGTATGTCCGCGCGGGCCCATCATCGGGCCACTTATCGATCATGATTTGAAATACTCGCTGCGCTTCTTCCCAACGCCGCGCGCGGTAAAGAGTTCGTCCTCGCGCGAACTGCTCGAGCCGCAACTGCACGTCCGCGAAGCTTCCGTATAGACTTTCTTCTCCAGCACGTCCGATCAATTCGTAAATCATTACCGGCTGGGTTTTACCCTTCACCCGTATCAGATCCAGCTCGCGATACAAGAATTTTGCTTCCTGCGTAGCTGTGTAGGTCGTTTCGTTCACGATGATGTGAGTGCCGTAATCCTTGTTCAGACCTTCAAGACGCGAGGACAAATTGACGGTGTCGCCTAGCGCGGTGTATCCATAGCGCAGCGCGGAGCCCATATTTCCCACACTGGCTACGCCGCTGTTTAAGCCGATGCCGATATCGAGCTGCGGCTTGCCTTGCGCCTTCCACTCACGGTCCATCTCACGCACGCGTCTTATCATTTTCAAGGCGGAGTTGCAGCCGTTGACGGCGTGGTCGTCCACTTCAAATGGGGCGCCCCAAAAAGCCATCACCGCGTCACCAATATATTTGTCCAGAGTTCCCTGATATTCGAAAACCAGCCCGGTCATATCGGATAAATATTGATTGAGGAACAGGGCCAGGTCCTGCGCATCCAGGTTCTCGGAAAGGGTGGTGAAACCACGAATGTCGCTGAACATCACGGTGATTTCTGTTTTCTTTGGTTCCACCAGTTTGGGATTCCGTAGTAGCCGGCGAATCACTTCCGGGCTGAGGTATTGCCCAAACGCGGTTCGAATGCGGCGTTTTTCTTTTTCTTCCACCAAGGCGCGATACAGCGACACTAGTAGAACGTTAGACACCAACGTGAGCGCGGGGACGCTGAAGTTCAGCCACCAGCCGCGCAAAAACGCGCCGTAATCAATTAATACCAGCGGCACCAGGAAACTGAGTCCGAACCACATCCATCGCGGAGCTACCAGCGCCATCCAGATTCCGACGGGTATCCCAAAAAAGAAAATCAGCGCGAGGTCCGACAATTCCTGCACTGCTCCCCTGGTCAGTGCCTGGTGATTCAGCATGTTATCGATGGCATTGGCGTGCACTTCTACTCCGGGATAGGTGATGCCGCCATAGGGCGGCGTGCGTAAGTCTCCGATGCCCGTGGCTGAAGCGCCTACCAGTACGATTTTGTCTTTGAAAGTTCCCGGGGGGACTTTGTGCTGTACTACATCCACGATCGAATAATAAGGATAGGTACGCTCCGGGCCGCGATAATTGATGGCCAGGCGGCCGATGCTGTCCGGTTTTACCTGCAGCTTGTCTCCAAATTGCAAGCTGACTACGCCGGTCTGGTTGTAATTCACCGTCAATTGTTCGGAAGGCACACCCAGATAGAGTCGTATGGTTTGTGCTTCCAGCGACCCGTAAAGTTCCGCGTCCGCGACTTTGCCGGAACGATTGAAGGGAACGACCAGCAGGGCTCTGCGCAGAACACCGTCGGCGTCCGGGAGCACGTTGAAAAATCCCATGGCACCGGCGTTGTTATTGTCCGGGCTTAGCAGTGCCGGGATATTCGCCATCACCGCCGTGTACAGGATGTTGTTGGCTTCATAGCGTTGCATCAAATTTACAAAATCTTGCCTGCCTGTTGGTGGATTCAGCGAGTTTTGTGCCAGCGAATACCATTGCACCAGGTCAGCGTAGGAATTCAGCGCTGCTTGATCGGTTCCCTGCAGCTCCTCTTTCGGAAAAAAGAAATTTCCGAGTACTACATTCCCGAATTTCTGGATGGCTTCGCCGAACTGTTTGTCGGCGTCGTATTCTGCCGCCAACGCCTTCACTTCTTCCTGTAATTTTGGATCGATGGGCTGGCCCGCGGCTTTGCGCTTTTCCAGTTTTTCGGCCAGCGCGCGAACGGGGGCGGCGGTCTGATCAGGCTTGTCAAAAGTGATGTCGAAACCCACTACTTTTGCGCGGTCCTCCCGCAAAACATCGAGCATGGTGGCGAAGTTGCTCCTCGAAAACGGCCATTTGCCAAGCCCTTCTTGCGATTTCTGATCGATGTCGACGATTACGATGCGGGCATCGGGGGAAGTGTACTTCGCCGGCCGCAGGCGGAATCGCGTATCCAGGGCATCGAGTTCCAGCCGCTCCATAAAAACTAGCAAGGGACTGGGATGCTCGCCGATGTAAGTAAGAACGTACAGACCAAGCGCGGTAAGGGTGATGATCAGGCTGATCAGAAACGAAACGCGATGCCCCCACCACTCTTGGAGCAGCTCGATGAAAATTGCAAATCCTCGCGGCCGTTGTTTTCCGCCTGACGAATCTGCCATCGCCTCTCGCGTTACTCGCGGAAGATGAAATTCAGACGCACGCCGCAAACTTCCACTTGGTCGCCGTCCTTGAGTTGCACCGGCCCTTGTATTGGCACCCCATTTACCGAGGGCACTTTATCCCCTGCGCCCAGGTAATAGCCGTCATCGTGCTTATTGATTTGCGCCGCCATTTTTGGTTTAAACCATCCGCTCAAGCGTACCGTGGCGAGGTGGGACTTTCCGATGACCGTCAACTTGCTGGTCAGCGTATATTCTTGCCGGTCGGTTTTGCTGCTGCCGCCAAGGACCACCAGCGTAGGAACTCTCATGCGCCCTGCCGCTAACTGGGTGCGCTCGCCCAGTGCTGCCGCTTGTTGCAGCATCTCGCGGCGCATTTTGGTATCCAGGACCATGGTTTCGTTAATTTTTGGGGTGGCAGTTTGGCGCCCCGAACCGTAGGCCGCCGGAGCTTCGCCGATCGCGTCTACCTTGATGTGGTGCTTGCCGATGTGAATGGAATCGCCGTGGCGAAGTGTGGCGCGCTCCACGCGCATTTCGTTGACGAAGGTGCCGTTCAGGCTCTTGAGATCTTCCACCACCATTTTGCCGGAGTCCATGTACACCCGCGCGTGATAATTGGACACCGCCAGATTGTCGACCGGCAGATCGTTGTCCGGGGACCGGCCGATTCCCACGGGCCGCGCACCAAGTGACACTTCTTTTACGGTCTTTTCTTCGAACATCAATGTAAGCTTCGCCATTTTCACATCCTCATGCTGAGCCGTTTTTGCTCGCATTTTTCTGCGCCCCGTGGCGCAACCACGACAAAAATCCGCCTTCTTTCGGTTCCATATGGACCACCACTACCGTTACGTTGTCTGCGCCGCCATTTTCATTTGCCTGCGCCACGAGTTTTTCCGCCGCTCTGCCGGGGTCGGATTCTGATTGCAATGTTGCAGCAATTTTTTGTTCCGCCACCATGCGCGTCAAACCGTCACTGCACAGCAGCAAAATATCGCCGGGGAAAAGCGTATGCTCCTCGGCATCCACTTCGACCTCCGGCTGGGTCCCCAGGGCGCGCAACAGGACACTTTGCAACTCGCTGTGTTCCGCTTCCGCGGGGGTCAAGATTCCGCGCCGCACTTGTTCGGCCACCAGCGAGTGATCGCTGGTGAGCTGCTGCAATACTCCGGTGCGCAGCAGGTATACCCGGCTGTCGCCCACGTGCACGACGCTCAGTTTTTCTTCGTTGATCCATGCCGCCGTTAGCGTCGCGCCCATGCCTTGTTGCTGGGGATTTGCTTCCGCTGATTCATAAATTCTCTTGTTTGCCAGGTGCGCGGCGTTGAGAAGCAGCTTGGTTTTCTCGCTCCAACCTGGCTGCATCTCCGCGGATATCGTCACTTTTTCTGTCTCTTCTCCAGTGCAAGTTTTGACTACCGTTTCAACGGCCATGGCGCTGGCGATTTCTCCATGCGCTTCTCCACCCATGCCATCGGAAACCACGAACAGATTCAGGGGCTGCACGATGCGGAAACAATCTTCATTGTTGGCGCGTTGCTGCCCAACATCGCTCTGTCCTCCGCTGACAATGCGCACGAATCCCCTTTGCCGGATGGTCGCGCCAACGCGTGGTCACGATGTACACCCGGGGCATGCTGGGACTAATAACCCCAGTTCTCACGCTAACAGACAGTTGTGGCGCGGGTAAGTCTTTGAACCTTACTGATTAGCAGCGCTTTGGCAACAAGTGAAGGGTTTAGCTATCTTGTGAAGTTCGCTCTTGGGCGACTCGATGCGGAATCCGCCCGGACCTTCTTCTTTCCCCGCCGGTAATCTACAATTCCTGAATGTCCTCACGACGCTGGGCAGTCATCTTGTCGGTGCTTTATGCACTACTGTTTGCTTGCAGCGCGATTGCGCAGCAGCCGCCTAGTCCCGCAGGCGCTCGGATTTTGCTGCTGCCACGCCGAATTGTTTCTGGCGAGCGCGCGACGTTGGCGGTTCTGGATGTCAACGGGCGCTTGACTCCCGGCGTTACGGTGGCATTTTCCAATGGAGACCGGCTGATCACGGATCAATCCGGGCGCGCTTTGCTGGTCGCGCCGCTCAATCCGGGAGTTATTTTTGGCGCGATTGAGGGAAGACGCGGACGGGTGCCGACCACCATCGTCGCTCCTACAGAGACGGAGCTTTCTCTGGTGGAGATAAATTCTGTGCCGCGGATCGCGTCAATCAGTGATCGCTTCGATATTCTCGGGCACGGATTCTGCGGCGATGCCGATGCCAATAGCGTAACTATCGGTGGGCTACCGGCGATTGTGTTGGCCTCATCGGCTACGTCTCTCGTCGTTTTGCCGCCTACCGATCTGGAACCAGGTCTCGCGCCCGTTAAAATCAGCTGCGGTAAAAACACTTTTCCAGCTTTCCACATGACTTTTCTTGAGTTGGCGTTGCACGCCGATTCCTCCGCGCTTGCGCCTGGGGAACATCGCGGGTTGACCGTCACCGTGCGCGGCACGGAGGCCAAGATCGCGCTGGAAGCTAAAAACCTTGCGCCGGACATTGCTGAATTATCAGGTGGCGATGCGGTGCGGCAATTGTCCTCGGGCGGCCGGGAGAATGCCGCGCACTTCGACGTGCTGGGGCGTAAACGTGGAAGTTTTCTTATTTCAATCCGCTTGGTTCCCGTGATTGCGCATCCCCCTGCGAAGCCGTCACAACCGGCGCGCTAAGGATGTTCTGCTAATAACAAACCATGTTAAAAGAGCGCTGGAAACCGATCCCTCTTGCTCGCGAGTGCACTACGCGCTTTTCTTGGCGGCGGCTGAGACGGTGGAATCAACTGGCAAAGCTAGCGTCCCTTGCACTTCCAGCGCGGCTTGCGTGGAGCTGGTGCCCAGCAAATTGTCCAGCGTGTTCTGGGTTTTCTCCAGGCGCTTGTCGGCATCGTTGTAACACTGCTGGGAATTCTTGATATGCGTACCGAGCTTCTCGAAGACATCGGTGAAGGTTTCCATTTGCTTGTGCATTCCGGAGAGGCTTGAAAAAATCCGCGAGGCGTTTTCTTCGATCTGCATGCCGCGCAGGCCCATGGCGATGACGCACAGATGCGCATAAAGCGTGTTGGGCGAAACGACGATTACTTTTTTGCTCCGGCAATAGCTGTCCAGTTGCTGGCCTTTGCTGTCGGCCAGCATGAGTAGTTCGTAGTAAACGCTTTCCGAGGGAACAAACATCAGCGCCATATCCAGCGTGCCTTCCCCCGGAACGATATATTTTCGGGCGATGGCATCGACGTGACCTTTTACCGCGGTGGCAAATTGCTTTCTGGCATCATCGCCATCGGTGGAGATGCGACGAAAAGCATCCAGAGGAAATTTGGAGTCGATGGACATGAGTTTGCTGTCCCGCAGAAAAATCACCGCGTCGGCGATCTCGCCCGATGAGAAGCGGTGTTGCGAGGAAAATTGCGATGGCGGCAAGCAATCTTCCAGCAGGCGTTCCAGTGTTACTTCACCGAGGATGCCGCGGCTTTTTGCGCCGCCGAGAATATCTTCCAGCGATTTTGTCGCCGAGGATACGTTGCGGCTTAACTCGTGGAACTCACCAAGCTGTTTCTGAATTTGGCCCATCTGTTCGCGCGCGTTTTTTAGCTCGGTGGCGATGGCGGTCTGGCCGTGGGTGGCGATGGTCGCGGAATTGGCTACCCCATCCTGCAGCGCTTTTGTGACGCTTTCGAGGCGCTGCGAGACGTTTTGGCCTATGGCGGAGATTTGTCCGCTGCTTTGCGCTTGTGCCGTGGCGATGGTCTGTAATTCATGGCGCAATTCGGTCATCTGCGATTCCAGCACGGCGCTCTTGCGTTCGGCTTGCGTGTTGTGCAGCAGCAACCAAACCACCAGAGCGACAACCAGAATTCCCATCGTGATGGCCACAACCGTCATTCGTTCTCCTATTACGTCCGGGTAACCTATGTACTTATCTTATAGCAACGGCACGAAGAGAAAAACCAGGTGTGCTCAAGCGGGGCCGCACATGAATACAGCAACAGGCTTGGGCGAGCGATCAAAGAGAGATTCCTCGGCTGCGCAGGGCGACTGCTTTGCAGGAGCGAAGGACGGAAAGCGTCGGCCTGCTTTGGCCGGACTAACCGTTGATTGCTGGAGCGCTCTGAATGGCGGACTTGTTTAGATTGCACCGCTTCAGTGGCGCTGGGTCGCTTCGATAATTGAAGCTCTAATGACGTCACGCTTCGCGGTCCAGGCTTTCATTGCGGTAGCGAGCGCAATCACGATGGCTGTGGCGAAGTTGGTGATAATGACAGCTTGCGCGTGCACCAAAACTCCATAGATAAACCACAGAATCGCTCCAATCAAATACAATGCCAGCATGCCGTAGGATAAATCGCGGCCACCCTGCCTCCAGATTTTAATTAACTGCGGTACAAAGGCGAATGTGGTGCAAAATCCGGCCACTGTTCCGACGACAATAATCCATGAATCCGTGGTCATCACAACTCCATTTGCTGGAATAAACTTAATCGTAACTTAGGTGCGGCTTGCGAAGCAGCAAATTGAGGAATCGGTTGTCCTGATGCAATTGAATCCTAAATGGAATTAAAGAAGAAAGGCGCGCTAAAAGGTAATTTTCGGGAAGAAGAAAGAGAATGGCGATCAGCGCAGAAAGAGCGTGGCGTTACCTTTGCTCGCGGAGCATGCTCTTCTCGCCGCTTTCGTTGGTCAGCGCTGCTACCTGTTGGATGGAGGCCGCAGCAGGCACGGCACGAAAATCGGTATCAATCTCCCTGGTACGTACCGAGATCGTTTTGAAGAAGAGCGCTTTGCCGTTCATTTGAACATCCATGCGGGTCATTTCCCAACAGCCCGGGCCGACTTCTTGTTGTTTCACGTAAAAGGTGCCGCCTTTATCCAGATGCCCCAGAAGACCACCTGCAAATTTAACCTCACTGTTCAAACGGCCGCTGATTTCCACCAGGCGCTTTTGTTTGACGTCCAGCGTCAAAGTTCCTTCCATATGGTGAAAAACCGTTTCTGACGAGCCGGAAGCGCGGAACGCTGGGTTGGGAGTGAAGTGCAGCGTAATACGGTTCGCTTCGCTGCTTTCCTGCTGGAACAGAAACGCGTCAGGAACCATTTTAAGCAGCTGAGTGGCTTGCTCATCGTCTTCGCGTTGCTGCAGTTTCTCTTTCTTCAATTGAGAGCGGTTCTTCAAAAGTCGTTCAATGCGCTGATTCTCTTGGTTCCATTGCTGCTCGGTCAGAGGTTTGCCGTTGACGGCCATGAGCCGATCAATCTCCAGCGTTCTTGTCTGGCACGCAGCAAACAATTGCTGCTTGCCATCTTTATCCGTAAGTTTGCGGTAACACCACAGGGAGTGATCTTCGGCCTGGGCGCGAAGTTCGTTCTGCAGGATATCGCGAACCAACGCGTTCAAGTTAGTTGCCGATTTATTCGTGGAGTTCGTGGCGGTAGAAGCGGCACTGGAATGCTTGGCTTGTGGCGTAGCGCTGACCGCGAAAAGTCCGAGCATGAGCGCCAACAACACCGGCAAAATTAAGACGAGGTTTCGGTTCCAACGTACTGGAGCGGGCGAATTGTCTGGTTCAGCGCGCATGCTCTGCCGCCTACAGCCTCAGTGCGAGTGCGCACGCCGGGACGGCGGCCTGCCTATTACCTGCCCATCGCTCAACATGCCATCTACCTGTTCCTTACCACATTCTTTACCACAGAGGAAGGCAGCCAATCCTAGAAGCCCGAGGATCAGGATAATTCCCGCGATAGCCAGCAGCATGTAACACCTCGTGTTGAAGCACCTCGGGGGTAAGGTGCACTAGCAGGGGACGAAACAAGCTACGCTCCTTATCCACTAAACGTCGATAAGGTAATCGCGGCATCACCCTACCAAATATCCTGTAGGTAAGCGAGAACCATTTTTGGCTGAAAGGGGATTTTGAATTCAGGCCTGTTTTATGGTTCAGCAGTCGCGCCAAACGAAAAACTAACTGGGCATTTTGCGCAGGACCAATTTGCGCAATTTGTTGCGATCCTCATCGTTCATATGCACGAATTCCACGCCGTTGCCTCCAGGAGTGCTGTTGCGGACAATCGCGGTGCAATGAATTTTTTTGCTCAAGCCGGAACGTACTTCCAGTTGCACGGACTGTCCAACAGAAAGCGCCTTTGAACTTTCCAGGTAAGCCCCACCGAGACTGATGGTTTTCACTCGCGCCACGCTCGCTCCCGCCGTTTTGGCGCTGACCTGCGCGCGCAGCGGAGAATCCAGGGGCACGCGCATGTACCGTCGCGGAACGGCGTACGTCCCGCTGTGCGCGTTCGGAGCATCGAACGTGGCGCGCACGGATGCCGATGTGGGACGGTCTTCGATCAAAGCCAAGGCATCGTGAGCCGCTGCGCGCAAACCGGAGGGCTCGGCAAAGGCTATCCCGCTGCGACGCTCGGCGAGCAGCTGTAACAGTTGCATGGACTCCGTGGCTCTTAACCGGCCGAGCGCTTCAATGGCCTTGATCCGCACGAATTGGTCCCGCAGGGTAGTGTGGTCGCCGGCGGCAATCTCCATCAACTGTGGAATCGCGGAGGTTTCGCCGCTGAGCCCGATCTGATCGATCATCATCGGAACGACCAGCGGGTGAGCATTTATAAGCACGCTGGAAAATACGAACGCGGCAGTCTGCGCGTTGGGAGCGTTTGTCGGCCGCGATAACTCGCTGATCGCCAAATCCTGCATGTTCCATTCCCAGCTGGCTAGAGCGCGCGTGAGGCCGCGCAGCAATCGGTCCGGGTCCGCAGCCGCAAGCAACTTGATGGCGGCGGTTACGCGCAACGCGCGAGCTTCGTAAAGACGTGTTTCGAGGATGGTCAACAACGGTACGCCAATGGTTCGTATCAGACGCGCCATGGCCGGTAACAGGCTCCCGCCGCGTTCTTCGGCGAGCAAGAGCGTAAGGCGGTCCAGCAATTTATCAGGATCGCGCTCGAGCAATCTGGGCAATACCGGGTCAAGAGCGCGATGCGCGAGCCCAGCATCCACCAAGAGGAAAAGACGGTCCTGCGCAAAGAGACGTTTTGCCAATGCGGAAAGGTTGGCGTTGTCGAAGTCACGGGAAGGCTGCTCCAACGCCAGAATGATCGCTTCGAAGCCGCCATAGTCTCCGCGCACCACCGCGAGGTGGCCCAGTGATTCGATAAATGTAGCCAGCGCTGATGCCGTATGCGGCTCGCGTTCGTTTTGCAGCGCTGCCAGCGCTCCCTGACTCAAATCCTCAGGTAACTGGTTGGGCCACAGCGATTCGATGATGGGCCTAAATTCATTAAGTCCCGTGGCCACCGCTTGTCGCGCGCGGGGATCCTCATGCTCCAGCCGTCTCGCGTAATTCAAAACGATGTGACGTGCTTCGCGACGCGGCGCATCGGCGCCGGCATCCGCGAGATTTCCCAACGTTTGGCGCAGCGCCAGCACCGGGACGCTCCACAAATCCGGCCCACGCAACACCAGGGACTTTTCGCGGGGCGGCAGCTCCAGCCAGAAGTGCGCCACCAATTTTTCGCGATAACTTTCCGCAGCCCACGTGGCCGCTAAGGAAGACTGCATCATGGAAGGCGAAGGCGTCTGGTTACCGGGGGCATCCGCGCTGGGAAATTTTCCGGCCGCGACCAACACTTCACCCAGCCGATCAAACGTTGTCCGCACTGACACCGGCGTCAACGAGCCCGCCGCGAACTCGGCCAGCAAATATTCGAAAATCAAGCTCTCCGCAAGACGCTTCACATAAAACTGCGGCAGCTCACCCTCTTCCGGCGAGTATTGCGAGATCGCACTGAGCAGCAGCCGCACGGCATCATGACTGGCTTCTTCCATAGCTTCGTGAATTGCCCGCGCGCCAGCCTCAGGAGAAAGTTCGCGTGCCGGTTCGAGCGGAACGGTGATGCGTGCCAGTAGTTTTAATGTGGCGATGAGGTCGTCAAACCCAGGCAAACGCACGTTTTCAGAATCAGCGCGCGGAGAATGCCCGCCGTGGGCTACCAGCGTCGCGATCAAGCTGGTCAAGAGAGTGTCTACTTTACGATCCACTTGAGTGTTAACCAGAATTCCTTCCACGTCTCGTTCTGCGAAACTCGACATCCACCAAGCACCCCGCGTGTCCTTGGCCTCGCTATCTGGTATTTTTGCGGACGTCGGCCCGGTGGTCACTTGCCCCATCGTCATCAATGATACCTTGATGAGCTCGGCGAGAATGTCCACTTCCTGCAGGCGAACCTTTGCCAGGAAGGAGATTCTTCGGATCCCGGCCTGCCGTAACGCGGTCGAGAGTGCCAGCATCTCGCCAGTGGCATCCGGCAGCAAGGCGTCGCCGAGCGCGGAGCATGTCAATCCATCGCGCATCACATGCAACTCGAGTTTCTGGTGCTCGATTACAGAACGCAGGGAATCGTAGGCCAATCCCAAAGCGGCAATTCGTTGCGGATGATCGACTTCATAAAGGCGTTGACATCGCAGCAGCAAATAAAAATTCAGTAATGCGCAGTGTATATTCGCGATCTTGTCGCCTTCCACGGCCGTCGGGTTAGGTACTGCATCCACACCAACAGCGCTCTCCGGCGAGGGCGTGCCCTTTAGGAGCGCTTGCCGCCGTGAAACGTCGCCGTACTTGTCGACAGATGACAAAACTCTAACCACCGCTGGCTCCGCTCTTCAATAGCTGGGACCTACCGGGTCCCCGACGCACGCGACCCCAGTACCCCATGCACGTGTCTATCCTTACCGTAGAACGAAAGCGCGTCGCCGGGGTGCATAGTTAGGGCTACGGGTCCAATCTGGATATGTCTCTTACGAAACATTTACTTTTCGCTTCTCATTCCTGAATGCGCACATCATTCGAACGCCGCGACTGTTCGAACCAGCAGCTCATTCGAATGCGCTCACGTTCGAACGCAATCCGTTTCACGTGAAACAACGCTTTTTTGTTTTACGAATAAGATTTTTCTTTTATGTCGAAACTATCGTGTGTCAGAAGAGCAATAGTCGGCCGCCGACATTTCGTTCAATTGTCGACACGCTGACATTTCGTGCAATTGTCGACGCGCCGACATCGCACATTCGAACGCCGCAGTCATCTTCGCCCTAAGTGCACAGATCGTTCGAACGCTTGTGCAACTCACTTGTGAGACGAGCGACGCGAGGCCTTACTTGAGGGTCACCACAATTTGCGAGTCGGTATAAACGCCTGAAGGCACTGCTGACCCATTTTTCTGGCCTTGCGTCCGCAATTCGATGCGCAGGGTTTTCTTTTTCTTGGGCTTAAATTCGGCGCTCACAATGTTGGAAGTTTTTCGATTCGCGCCTTCGCCCGCGATCACTCGAAACTCGGTGACTCCCGGTGGCACGTAAAGGTCGTCAAACAGCTGCTGGTTATTGTTTCCTCCGCGTTCAAAATAAACTTTCCCGCCCATTTCCACTGTAAAGGCGACATTGGCAGGGAAGTGGTCCGCTTCAATTTTTAACTTCCCATTGCCGTTGGGGTCCAGCTGTTTCGGATCGAAGTCCACACGCGGGGGAGGGGGCAGAGCCGCCACGCTAGTCCTCGGAGGCGTTGTATTCCTGGCGCCGCTCTTGGCCGGTTGCTTATTCAAATCTTCTTTTCGCGGCTGACGATTGGGCGGCGTTGCCGCTCTCTCGTTTTTGGGCGTGGGTTCAGACGTTTTTGTGTTCGCTACAGGTTCCGGTCCCGAGTTAGGGTCGAAGATTGTCGCGATGCGCTCGCGGTTCGCATAGCCGTACCAGCCACCCGCGAGAAGTAACCCGGCAAAAATCAAGCCGACTGTCGTTCCGATCCAATGAGTCCGCTTTTTTTGCGGCGCAACTGTCGGAGTTATCGGCGCAGTACCAGATTGCTGCGTGCCCTGCGTGCTCGGTGCTGCAGGATTGGAATCCAGTGTGACGTCCATGGCCCGGTTGGAATTAGCGGCAACGGATATGGGGACGGGCGCCTGCAATTCCTCAGTGGGGCGTCTGGCTCGCAGCGCCCCGAGGTCGCGCGCGAGATCTTCTCCTGTGGCGTAACGATCGGAAGGCGCCTTGGCCAGGCACTTCAAGACAATTTGGTCGAAGCCGGAAGGCACAGCAGGATTCAACTTTCGAGGTGGGACTGGCTCGGTGTTCACCACCTTGTAGGAAATAGCAGTCACCGTTTCGCCCGGGAAGGCGTACTCCCCGGTGGCCATCCAATACAAAATCACCCCTAGAGAAAATAGGTCGCTGCGTCCGTCAATGGGCGCGCCGGTAAATTGCTCCGGCGGCATGAACGCGGGACTACCAAGGATTTGCCCCGTTGAGGTGAGTTGCGCGGCACCGAGTTTGGCAACGCCAAAATCGGTAATCTTGGGGCGCTCAACACCGTATTTTTCCTCGGAGGTCAGCAGTATATTGGCGGGCTTGATGTCGCGGTGAATGACGCCGTGCTTATGGGCATAAGCGAGCGCTTCCGCGACTTGCTGCCCAATCTCGCAGACACGCTCGAAATTAAATCGCTGGCCGTTTTTTGCGGCCTCGGCTAACGTGCGTCCCTCAATAAATTCCATTACGAGGTACGGCACGCTGTCTTGCTCGCCAACATCAAATATAGTCACGATACCTGGATGCGAGAGTCCGCCCGCGGCCCGCGCTTCACGATAAAATCGCTCGCGAAATTCATCCGCTTGCGGCCCGCTAAGCGCGAGTGAGTGGATTGTTTTGAGCGCCACGATACGGTCCATTGCCGGATCGCGCGCGATGTACACCGCGCCCATGGCCCCGCGGCCCTTCTCCTCAATAATTTCGTAACGGCCGATTTTTTGTGTTTCCATCATCGTTCGGGGATTACGCGGCGAAAGTGTACTTTAGCACGCCCTTTGCAGCAGGGATTCGCCGTTACTGAGCGATTGCCGCATCGCCAAATGAGGAGGGTTGGTCCTACGCCACCAGCCTGTCAGGTCCGCGTCCGTTTGAATGTTGTTGAGTACTATCCGGACCGCTGGCGGGCGGGGTTCGTTTATCATCCGGGCGAACTATCTCAGGGAGACAGCGGCATCACGCAAAAGTGGCTTATTATCGGATTGAGAAAAGCTGATTGCGCGCACGCGAATGACAATTCTTAAACGCTCGGGAGTTACCTTGGGGGTAGCCGCAATTTTGCTCGTCTTAATTTTGTATTTGCATCCGACCCACAGCCAGCAGCCCGCTGAACCTCCTAAGCCGCACAAAATTATTATCAATTGGGAAAAAGCGCCGCACACCGTCAGCTACAACGTTTATCGCCGGCTGTATAGGATCGAAACGTTTACAAAGGTGGGCACCTCGAATACTAACAGCTATGAAGACCCCACGGTCCAGGGCGGAGAAAGATATTGTTACGTGGTTACCTCCATAGATTCCAAAGGCAAGGAAAGCGCGCGTTCGAGAGAAATATGCCAGACCGTTCCATTGCCGTAAGAAAAACAGAGCCTCGATACTTGGTTGACACAGAGTTAGTGCCAGCGTATTTTGCGCGCAGGAATTTCCCGGGCTCAACCCTTACCATGCTCACCTCGAGAGGTGAGCAAACAGACGAATCAAATACAAACTCAAGGAGAGTCTTATGAAAAAGCACGCATTAGAATATCTCGCGTTTGTGGTGCTGGCTGTCGTGGCTTCGGTGCAGGTTATCGCGCAAGCGAATCCATTGCTTGGAACATGGAAACTTAATGTCGCGAAATCAAAATATTCCGGAATGCCAGCACCAAAAGAAGTGACCCGCACAGTCGAGGCTGAGAGTGATTCAGTGAAATACACTTACGCGGGAACTGCGGCAGGCGGTAGTCCTATTTCCTACGGTTTTACCGTCAAATACGATGGCAAGGATTATCCAATGACAGGAACCGCACCCGGCGGCGTGGACATGATCGCAATCAAGCGCATCAATCCAAACGCCTATGAAGCAACGCAGAAGAAAGACGGCAAGGTTGTGGCGAATACTAAAGTGGAGGTTTCCAAGGACGGTAAGGTTACGACCGTCACTACCATGAGCGTGGACTCGACCGGTTACGTCGCGGTCTTTGAAAAGCAGTAGATGAAAAACTCGGCGCCGTTGGTCGCATGAATTCGTTCGGCGATTCCGACAGCACCAATATCGAGTGATCGTCAATACGCAGTGCGGCAAATTTTTGTGCCTGCGCTGCGTATTCAGAAACTATCAGGAATGGTGGGGCTGGCGAGATTCGAACTCGCGACAACCGGTTTAGGAAACCGATGCTCTATCCATCTGAGCTACAGCCCCGCAACTTCACCTCGTAGTTTACCCGCGTAAATCAGGATTTTCACGAAGTTCCGGTCACGTCCATTTGCGCCTGACCTCAAAAGCGTAATTCCCACTACATTCATGCGAATTCCCTGCCTGGCGAAGCTAGTCATGATCGATGTCCTTATGCGGGCCACGCATTTTCCGTTAGCCGGAAAATGACTGGACAATTCTCAACGTGAGCCGTTGTAAATAAACCACTTAACGTGGTCATGAGGATGCATTAATACCCGTAACGGTTCTAGGCCTTCCGACGGAAGCAACTTGTATCTTTTTGAGACATTGCCGGACAGAGCGCCGGGTGTCGAACCAGGAGGCATTTCTGATGTATTTGCCCGGCCGCAAGGCTACCGCGCAACTCACTATTCAAACGATCATGCGTGGCTCCGAAATGCACACCAAACCGCTTCGTCGCCTTGGATCGCTCTTGGCTGCCAGTCTGGCAGTGATCGCCGCTTTCTACGCACCTGTGGCACACGGCCAAGCCAACGTGATAGGCACATGGCAAACGGTGCCGGCGCAGATGTCCATCAATCCGGTGCATACCGCGCTTTTGTCCAACGGAAAAATTTTGGTGGTTTCTGGCTCTGGAAACTATCCCGCGCAGACCGTTTATAACGTTGGGGTGTGGGATCCCTCAACTAACAGCATAACCACGCAGACGCAGAATTGGGACATGTTCTGCAATGGGATGATTGTGTTGCCCGACGGCCGGCCATTTATTATGGGCGGCAATCTTCAGTACGATCCCTTCTTTGGATGGAACAGGACATCCATTTACAATCCGGCGGCCCTTAGCCCGAAACCGAATTACGTAGATATGGAAGACATGGCCCACGGGCGCTGGTATCCCACGAGTACTGTTCTCGGCGATGGGCGAGTGCTGATATTTTCAGGACTGGACGAACACGGAGCCACGAATTTCCAAACAGAAATTTACACCGTAGGTGCCGGATGGGCGCCCCCGGCCACCGCACCCTGGACTCCGCCACTCTATCCGCGCATGCATGTTTTGCCAAACGGTAAGGTTTTTTATTCCGGATCAACGACGCAATCCCGGACTTTTGATCCCTCGACGAACACTTGGTCCAACGTGCTCGCCACCACGAATTATGGTGGAACCCGAACGTATGGCTCTGCGGTTCTCCTTCCGTTGATGCCTCCGAATTACGCGCCGAAGGTGATGATTTTTGGTGGAGGCAATCCCGCCACCGCCACGACAGAGATCATCGATCTTTCTGTACCGACTCCGGCTTGGACCTACGGCCCAGCGATGTCCGCGCCGCGCATCGAGATGAACGCCACGATCTTGCCCAACGGCAAAGTTCTCACCGTTGGAGGCTCTCTCAACGATGAAGATGTCAATACCGCAAGCTTGAATGCTGACCTTTACGATCCGGTTGCCAACACCATGTCTTCCGCCGGCGCGAATGCGGTGCCGCGGCTTTATCATTCCGTGGCGCTGTTGTTGCCGGACGCCACCGTCTGGGTAGCGGGAGGAAATCCAACACGTGGAACATATGAACCCAGTGTCGAGATTTATTCCCCGGCGTATCTCTTTAATTCTGATGGCACACCCGCGACGCGCCCCGCGATTACAACCGTCACTCCATCTGTAATTGGCTATGGCACGTCGTTTCAGGTGCAGACTCCGGATTCCGCAAGTATCGCCTCCGTAGTGTTAGTGAAGGACGGTGCAGTAACGCACGCGTTCAATATGGATCAGCGCCTGATCGGACTCAGCTTTACTGCCGGCGCCGGAGCCTTGACGGTCACCGGACCTCCGAATGGAAACATCGCCCCTCCGGGCTATTACATGTTGTTTTTGATCAACAAAGCAGGCGTGCCATCGATCGCAAACTTTCTGCAGGTTTCCACCGCGCCGTCCGACGTTCCGCCCATCGGAACGATCACCGCACCGGCCACAGACATATCCATTCCTCAGGGCCAATCGGTCACCTTCGCAGGAAGTGGTACGGCGCCGACTGGAACGGTCACTGGATATTCTTGGTCGATTCGAGGTGGTTCACCGGCCACGAGTTCCATGCAAAATCCCGGCGCGGTGACATTCGCAACTCCGGGTACTTACCAGGCGACCCTTACCGTCACTGATACTGCGGGCATAACGGACCCGAATCCGCCGGTGCGCACGATTACCGTAACCCCGGTATCGCCGGTCCCGACACTGACTAGCGCGGCTCCAAATTCCGGCGCGCAAGCTCAAACGAATCTAAACGTCGTCCTTACCGGAACCAATTTTTTGCCGAGCCCCATTTGCACCTTCGGCGCAGGAATTGAAGTCAACTCCTGTACTTTCAACTCCGCTACGCAGCTCACCGCCAACGTGGACGTTCTAAAGAACACGGTCGTTGGAACGCGCAACATCATAGTTACTGATACCGATACGCAAACCGCCACACTGGCTAACGGATTTACCGTTGTGACCGGAACCGCGCTTCCCGCACCTACGCTGACGGGTGTCACCCCCAATGCCGAATTTCAAGGCGCGATCAATGTCACGGTAACTTTAACCGGAACGAATTTCCAGCCGGCGCCAACGTGCAATTTCGACTCTGATTTCGGCGGCACCGTGAACACCTGCACGTTCGTTTCGCCGACGCAGATCAACGTAAATCTAAACGTCGCCGCCAACGCAACTCTTGGCGGACACAACGTCACCGTCACTAACGCCGACGGTCAAAGCGCGACAATCATCAACGGTTTTACAATCGCCGAAAATTTGGGCAACACCGTCCAACTTGCCACCGGCTTCACCGCCGGGGCTATGGTGATGAACGGTAATGCACAGCTGAATGGATCGACTCTGGAGTTGACCGACGGCGGCCAGTTTGAGGCTTCCAGCGCGTGGTTCGCCACGCGCGTGAACGTACAAAACTTCGTTACCGATTTCACCTTTCAGGTACTTCCTTCCGGAATCACTGCGGATGGTTTTACCTTCGTGCTACAAGCAAACTCCACCGCAGCGCTAGGAGTTAGCGGCGGGCCGCTCGGCTATGGTCTCGACACTACGACCGGCACGGGAGGAATACCCAACAGCGTAGCCGTGAAATTCGACTTATACAGCAACTTTGGCGAGGGCACAGACTCAACCGGGCTCTACATCAACGGCGCTTCGCCGACGATCCCGTTCATCGATATGACCGGTTCAGGTATAGATCTGCACAGCGGTGACGTCTTCGATGTGCACATGATCTATGGCGGCGGGTCCTTGGCTATGACCATCACTGACACCGTGAGCAATGCAGTGTTCACCCACACTTGGACCATCGACATTCCCGCAACAATCGGCGCTACCACCGCCTACGCAGGGTTCACGGGCGGCACCGGAGGAATCACCGCGACGCAAAATATTGTGACCTGGACTCTGGGCCCGACACCCTTAGTTGGCTTCGCACCGGCAAGCCCCATCGACTTCCCAGACGTTGCCACAGGAACTTCCACTGCGCCAATTTCTATTACCGTCACGAACAGTGGCGGCGCGCCCCTGCATATCAGCAGCGTCACCATCACGGGCACCAATCCCACAGATTTTGGAATCGCGTCCAACACGTGCACCGCTGCACCTATCGCTGTCAACGCTACTTGCACGGTAGGGGTCACCTTTGCTCCCACCGGCACGGGAGAACGTCAGGCTAAATTGCAATTCACGGACGACGCTTCCAGCAGCCCTCAAATTCTGGCGCTCACCGGCAACGGCCTTGCTCCAGCAACTCCTGCTGTGACCGTTGTGCCCAGCAGCCCGATAATACTGCCGAGCACGACACAAGGCGCTACCAGCACGCCAGTTGTTGTGACCGTCACGAACAGTGGCAACGCCACCCTCAATGTCGGTGCGGTTACGCTCACCGGAGCGAACGCCGGCGACTTCACCTTGGCTTCCAATTCTTGCACTGGCACAGCCGTGGTCGCCAACGCAACTTGCGCGGTCGGTATAACATTCACGCCAAGCGCCACCGGTACGCGTCAATCCAACCTCCAAATTACCGACAATGCCCCCGCCAGCCCCCAGAGCTTTGCACTCAGCGGAACGGGAATTTCTTCGACACCGACCGCTCCAGCCGTGGCCATCTCGCCGGCTTTGGTGGCAGTCACCGCCACCCAGGGAACGGCAAGCAGCTCCACGAACATTATGATTTCGAACTCAGGTAACTCGCCCCTGCATATCTCCGGCGTAGTCTTCGGAGGCGCGAACGTGTCGGAGTTCGTCAATCCATCAAATCCGTGCGTCGGCGCGCCCATCGCCCCAAATGCGAGTTGCTCTATCGCCGTGACTTTCGCTCCTCTCGGAGTCGGGACTCGCACAGAGACAGTTACGATAACGGACGATGCTCCAAATTCGCCGCAGGCATTTACGGTTAACGGCACCTCCAACCCGATATACACGGTAACGAGCGCTTCCTCGGCCTTAACCACCGCAGTTACCGCCGGACAAACCGCTCAATACAGTTTGCAACTCACTCCGGGGATCGGGTACTCGGGACCCGTAACCATGGCGTGTTCTGGTGCTCCGGCCACAACCACCTGCATGGTGACGAATCTCGTCCAGCTGGCGGCTGGCGCTCCAGCATCAGTGAGTGTGACAGTCACAACTGTAAAACCCTCGCTGGTGCCAAACAGTCATCGCCGGCCGAGTCCTCCTTCATCTCGTTACCTGATGCTGATTCTTTTGAGCATGTGCCTCGCAGCGCTTGCCATGCGGAAGCAACTCAAGCTCGGCGTCGGCTTTACGCCAGGGCGACTCGCATACGCGGGTGGCCTACTGGTTCTTGTACTTGCCGGATATACGTTTACGGGCTGCGGGGGTGGTGGGGTTTCGGTGGTTACGCAAAACGTCACAGGTACACAAAAGGGAACTTACACCCTCACGCTGACGCCCACCGCGTCCAGCATGAGCGGAAAACCGCTGCAATTATCGGCCATTCAGTTGACCCTGACGGTAAATTAATAAAACGAGCCAACCGCCGCCACCTAGGGTGGAGCGGTTGGCTTTTACTTTGGACTCACGACAACTACTTCCTTCCAACAATTGACCGCCGAAGGATATTCTTGTTATCAACTATTTATATGAATGTGAATCGCAGAAATCTGCTGAAGCAGCTTGGCGCTGGGATAGCAGCGAGTTCCTTGCTTGCGCCGCGGCGCGCCTCGGCGGATATCGTTGAATCTGCATTGGACTCGAGGACGCCCCCGCAGCATATCGAACCAATCCGCCTGGACCGCAATGAAAACGCCTACGGCCCTTCGCAGCAAGCCATCGCAGCAATTCAGGAAGCAGCCACCGGAACCAGCAGGTATCCCGATTCCAACGTTTTACAGAAAACATTGGCGGATTATCACAGCGAAGCAACTCCCGGCGTTAACCGGCTTATTAAGCCGGAGCAAATTGTGGTTGGTTGCGGATCAAGCGACGTTTTGCGCATGGCTGCATCGGCATTCCTGGCTCCCGGCGCTACGCTCATTGTGGCCGCGCCCACTTGCGATCTCATCGCGAAATTTGGACGGAGCAAGGGCGCAACCGTTGCCGAAGTTCCGTTGCGCAATGACCATGCTCACGACCTAGAGGGAATGTTGAAACATTCCAACAAAAGTGGAGCCAGCGGTCTCATCTACGTGTGCAATCCCAACAGCCCGACCGGAACGCTGACGACCCGTAAAGATCTTGAAGAATTTCTCGTCAAGGTATCGCCAAAATTTCACGTGGTGATCGATGAGGCCTATCATCACTACGCCGGTGGTTCTGGCGCGTACATATCGTTTATAGATCGTCCGTCCGATAATCCACGAGTAATTGTTACGCGAACTTTTTCGACTGCCTACGGGTTGGCCGGCGCACGCGTGGGCTACGCGATAGCATCCATTTCAAATGCAGAAAAAATGGTTCGCGAAGGATTGCCTTTCGCGCTGAATCGCGCGGGAATGTTCGCTGCTTTGGCGGTCCTGGCAGACCACGAGCACATAGAGAGCTGCACCAATCGAAATTCTAACGATCGGCAGGAATTCATGAACCAGGTGAACGCGCGGATGCTTAGAGCCTTGGATTCGCACACCAATTTCGTTTGTTTGAACGTGATGCGTCCGGCTGTGGAAATCTCTGAACATTACAGCAAGAATAATTTTGTGTTAGCGCCGTTAATTCCTTCCATGCCGAATTATTTGCGCATCTCGCTCGGCACGCCCGAAGAGATGCGTGAATTCTGGCGAGTCTGGGATCTCCTCGGTTCTCATCCGATGTCTATGTAGAGGCACCGTTCCGTGCGGGCCGGAATTTTGCCAAACAGCATTGTATTTCCTATAATAGGTATCCCGTTGCCCAATCCCTAAAACGCTGCACTGATTACAAAGCATTTACTCAGGCTGGTGGAATGCTACTTGCCTACTAGGCTGGCCTTTGTGTGTTTCCCCGGAAGGGGGAAAACATCTTGGCGCTCTGTGGGTTCTTTTTACAGCATTCATGGCATATGCAACCCAAAAACCGTCTTGTATCTTGGGAGCTATCGGAATGGATTTTTATAGCGCGTCATCGCGTCGCAAAACCGGAATTTTAGATAAGAGTAGGCCTGCCAGATTTTTGTCAGCCTCGTACAAACTGATTTGGGTGATTGCCGCCATCACCTTGCTGGTGACGTGCGCACCGATCGCGCAAGGTCAGTCCAGCACTGGGCCGGCCGCGATCGGCACATGGCAGACGTTATCGCCCTTGATGCCTATCAACCCGATTCACGTGGCGTTGATGCACAACGGGAAAATTTTAGTTGTCTCTGGCTCCGGAAACTATCCCCCGCAGACCACCTATATGGTGGGGGTATGGGACCCTTCCAATGACTCCTGGACCCCCGGCCCGAACCAGAGCTGGGACATGTTCTGCAATGGCATGATCGTATTGCCCGACGGCAGGCCATTTATCATTGGCGGCAATCTTCAATACGATCCCTTCTTCGGTTGGAAGAGAACATCCATTTACGACCCGGTGACAAGTAAATACGCCGATATGGAGGATATGGCCCACGGACGCTGGTATCCCACCGCCATCGTCCTTGGCGACGGCCGCGTAATGACCTTTTCGGGGCTCGATGAAAACGGAGGCACAAATCCACAGGTAGAAATCTATAAGGTTGGAGTTGGTTGGGCGGCGCCATCTACAGCGCCGTGGACGCCACCTCTTTACCCGCGCATGCATCTGTTACCCAACGGTAAAGTATTTTATTCTGGCTCGACCACGCAATCTCGTACCTTTGATCATTCTACGAACACCTGGTCAGGAGTGATTGCCACCACGAATTACGGAGGGACCCGAACGTATGGTTCCTCAGTGCTTCTACCTCTGACGCCGGCAAACGGTTACAAACCAAAAGTCATGATTTTCGGCGGAGATAACCCTGCAACGAACACCACTGAAATTATCGATCTATCCGCTACCACGCCGGTCTGGGTCAGCGCTCCCCCAATGTCTGAGCCCCGCATTGAAATGAACGCAACAATGCTACCCAACGGTCAAATTCTTGCTGTTGGCGGCTCGGCGAACGATGAGGTGGGTTCCTCGCTGCAGGCTGATCTCTACGACCCCGCAACGAATACCATGGGATCGGCCGGCTCGAACGCTTATCCCCGCCTGTATCATTCCGTATCTTTGCTGCTGCCGGATGCCACCGTGTGGCTCGCAGGAGGTAACCCCTCGCGCGGTTCTTATCAACAGCAGGTTGAAATTTACACCCCGCCGTACTTGTACAACGCTGACGGTACTTTGGCGACGCGCCCTTCTATCACTTCCGTTACACCGGGTGTAATCGGCTATGGCTCGTCATTTCAAGTGCAAACTCCCGATGCGGCGAACATTTCTTCTGTAGTGATCATGAAGAACGGAGCAGTGACCCACGCCTTCAACATGGAGCAGCGGCTTGTAGGTCTGTCATTTACCGCTGCCAGCGGAGTCCTCAACATAACCGGGCCGCCCAATGGAAATATCGCGCCTCCTGGCTATTACATGATTTTTCTTATCAACACTTCCGGGGTGCCATCGGTAGCTAAGTTTGTACAAATTTTGAAAGCTTCTACGGACACGCCTCCTCAAGGGACCATCACCAATCCGGCTTCGAACATTGTGATCGCCCCAGGGCAATCAGTTACCTTTGCAGGAACGGGCACGGCTTCAAGTGGTTCGATTACTGGGTATTCGTGGAGTTTCCGCGGCGCTACGCCCGCTACCAGTTCGCTGCAAAACCCTGGAGCCGTGACGTTTTCTACTGCCGGTACATATACTGCCTCATTCACCGTCACTGATTCCGCCGGGAATACCGACCCGAGTCCGCCCGTCCGCACCATCACTGTAGCCTCAGAACCTGCTCCCGTGCTTTCAGCGGTAAGCCCCAACGTTGGAGGTCAAGGGAAGTCGAACCTGAGTGTGACACTTACCGGGAGCAATTTCCTGTCTTCTCCCAGCTGTAGCTTTGGCTCTGGCATAACGGTTAATTCGTGTACTTACAATTCGTCGACCCAAATTACTGCCAGTATTAATATTCTTTCCAGTGCTGTCACCGGATCGCGTAATGTCACGGTGACCAACACGGACGGTCAGAGCTCCACATTAACGAATGGTTTCACGGTACAGACTGGCAGCTCCAATCCTGCTCCGACAATCACCAACGTTAATCCCAACACCGGCGTGCAGGGACAATCGAATATCACCGTAACCATTACAGGCACAAATTTTCTTGCTAACCCCTCATGCAATTTCGGCGCTGAGCAAGGTCTAACCGTCGACGCCTGCACCTACAAGTCTGCGACCAAGATTACCGCGACGCTCTCGATAGCCTCGACCGCCATTGTCGGTCAACACAACGTCACCATCACCGATACTGACGGTCAAAGCGCCACCGCACTCAATGCTTTCACCGTCACTTCGTCGGGCGGAATAAGTTTCGGCGGCGGTTTCGGGATGGGCTCCATGGTGTTGAACGGCACTGCCGCGATCAGTGGCACGGCCTTATCTTTGACAACCACCAGTCCGACGTTCCAGGCCTCCAGCGCGTGGTTTCCAACTGCCGTAAATATTCAGAACTTCATCACGGATTTTAGTTTCCAATCAACCGCTGGAACGGGAACGGCGGACGGATTAACCTTCACGCTGCAGAATGATTCCACGGCAGCGCTAGGCGGCCCCGGCGGGAACCTCGGATACGGCCTGACTACCACAAACAGCATTGCGGTGAAGTTTGACCTGTACAGCAACAATGGAGAAGGCCCTGATTCGACTGGCCTGTATCTGAATGGCGCGTCGCCCACTACTCCGGCAGTGGATATGACCGGCTCCGGAATCGATCTGCACAGCGGAGATGTTTTCAAGGTGCACATGACCTATGACGGCACGACGCTGACCATGACCATTACGGATACCAACACGCTGGCAACGTTCACGCAGGCTTGGCCGGTAAATATACCGTCCAACGTCGGTGCGAACACGGCGTTTGCAGGCTTCACTGGAGCCACGGGCGGATACACGTCCAATCAAAACATCTTGAGTTGGACATTGAGTAGCGGCGCCGGTGGAGGCGGCACGGTGGCAACCCCGACGTTCAGTCCGGCTGCGGGAACCTATCTGGGAACGCAGACGGTCTCCTTGAACGACACTACCTCCGGAGCAACGATCTTTTACACGCTGGATGGCACCCAGCCGGGAACTTCGGCGGGCGGCTCTACGAAACAGTACAGCGGACCGTTAACAGTAAGTTCGACGGAAACGATTAAGGCTTTAGCCACTGCTTCAGGGATGACCACCAGCGGAACGGCCAGTGCGACGTACACCATCGAATCGCAGGTGGCTACGCCGACATTCTCTCCGGTCGCTGGCAGCTACAGTTCAGCGCAAGCAGTGAGCATCTCGACCACCTCATCGGGAGCGACAATTTACTACACGACGAATGGATCAACGCCAACGACCAGTTCCACCGTATACAGCGGGCCAATCACTGTGAGCACCACGGAAACATTGAAAGCCATCGCTGCGGAAAGCGGCTTCTTCAATAGCAACGTGGCCACGGCGGCTTACACCATCGGCTCAAGCGGTGGTGGCGGGATCAGTTTCGGCAGCGGTTTCACTGCCGGATCAATGGTGTTGAATGGCAATGCGGCCATAACTGGCACGGCCTTATCTTTGACAACCATCAGTCCGACGTTCCAGGCCTCCAGCGCATGGTTTCCAACTGCCGTAAATATTCAGAACTTCATCACGGATTTTAGTTTCCAATCAACCGCTGGAACGGGAACGGCGGACGGATTAACCTTCACGCTGCAGAACGATTCCACGGCAGCGCTAGGCGGCCCCGGCGGGAACCTCGGATACGGCCTGACTACCACAAACAGCATTGCGGTGAAGTTCGACCTGTACAGCAACAATGGAGAAGGACCTGATTCGACTGGGATCTATTTGAATGGCGCAGCGCCCACCACACCGGCCGTGGATATGACTGGCTCGGGAGTCGACTTGCATAGCGGAGATATCTTCCATGTGCACATGACCTACGACGGCACCAACCTCGCGATGACCATTACGGACACCGCGACAGCAGCATCGTTCTCGATTAGTTGGCCGGTGAATATCCCGTCCACCGTTGGCGCCAACACCGCCTTTGCGGGCTTCACTGGAGCCACCGGTGGATTCACGGCTGATCAAAACATCTTGAGTTGGACATTGAGTAGCGGCACCGGTGGAGGCGGCACGGTGGCAACCCCGACGTTCAGTCCGGCTGCGGGAACCTATCTGGGAACGCAGACGGTCTCTTTGAACGACACTACCTCCGGAGCAACGATCTTTTACACGCTGGATGGCACCCAGCCGGGAACTTCGGCGGGCGGCTCTACGAAACAGTACAGCGGACCGTTGACAGTAAGTTCGACGGAAACGATCAAGGCTTTAGCGACCGCTTCAGGGATGACCACCAGCGGAACGGCCAGTGGCACGTACACCATCGAATCGCAGGTGGCTACGCCCACATTCTCACCGGTCGCTGGAAGTTATACCGCGGCGCAAACGGTGAGCATCTCGACGACGACATCGGGAGCGACGATTTACTACACAACGAACGGATCAACGCCAACGACCAGTTCCACCGTATACAGCGGGCCAATCACTGTGAGCACCACGGAAACATTGAAAGCCATCGCTGCGGAAAGCGGCTTCTTCAATAGCAACGTGGCCACGGCGGCTTACACCATCGGCTCAAGCGGTGGCGGCGGGGTCGGTTTCGGCAGCGGTTTCACAGCCGGATCGATGGTGCTGAATGGCAATGCGGCCATAACTGGCAGCGCCTTATCTTTAACAACCGTTAGTCCCACTTTCCAGGTTGCAAGCGCTTGGTTCCCCACGGCATTGAATGTTCAGAAATTCACCACCGACTTCACCTTCCAGTTGTCGGCCGGCTCGCCGACAGCCGATGGCTTCACCTTCGCGATTCAAGGTAATTCCACTGCGGCGATAGGTGGCTCGGGCGGCAAGCTAGGATACGGCAACATCTTAAAGAGCGTGGCGGTGAAGTTCGATCTGTACAATAACGCCGGGGAAGGCACTGATTCGACAGGGCTATATCTAAACGGGCCAGACCCCACTGTCCCAGCAGTCGACATGACTAGTTCCGGGGTCGATCTACATAGCGGCCATGTTTTCGCCGTTCACATCGTCTATGACGGCACAAATTTGACCATGACCATTACGGACACGACTAACACCGCTTTGACGTTCACGCAGGCCTGGCCGGTGAACATACCCGGAACCGTAGGCGCGAATACCGCCTTTGTAGGTTTCACGGGAGGCACTGGCGGGTATACGGCCAATCAGTCCGTGTTGACGTGGACATACACCGTCAACTAGAGCGGATCCGCTTGAGCGGGTCGGCCGGGCCGCATGACACGCTGCTTTTCCACGAGCTAAAACCTAATCTATCCTGCATCATTTTTTAGACCCCAGGTCATCTAAGCTGTGTAGACACAGCGGCGCCCGTGACTATGTGGCGCCTGTTGCCGTGCTATCATCGCCGTCTTCTGCCTCTCGTGAACCTACGGATGCGTCCCTTCGAGCGGCGAGTTGCTTGGAGGCCACATGAACCGTAAGCTCCGGAACATTCTGATCGCCGTCGCAATCGTGATCCTAATCCTAGTGATCGTTCCGTTCCTGATTCCCGTCAATCAATTCAAGCCCACCATTGAAGCAAAAGCGTCAACTGCGCTGGGACGCCAGGTGCAGATGGGCAATCTCAGCCTTTCTCTTCTTACCGGTTCGCTGTCGGCAGAGAACCTGGTGGTTGGCGATGACCCTAAATTTAGCCAGACATCCTTTTTGACCGCTAAGGGAGTCCGTGTTGGCGTCGCCATGATGCCGCTGATCTTTTCGCGAGCCCTGAACATTACCAGCGTGACCATTAAAGACCCGCAGGTCACATTGCTGCACAACCCCGCTGGCCAATGGAATTATTCGTCCATCGGCGGGGCGGCAGCAACCACCGCGAACAACCAGGCGCCGCAGCAAAATAACAGTCCCTCGGACCTTTCAATAAGTAAGCTATCGCTCGAGAACGGCACGATCATTGTCGGTTATGTCGGCAACCCCAAGCGCACCACCTACGACCACGTGACCGTGGAAGCTTCCGATATTTCAACGAGTGGAAAATTCCCTGTCTCGGTTTCGGCCGATCTGCCAGGAGGCGGGAAGTTCAAGCTGGATGGAAATGCGGGACCCCTTGACGCCACGGACGCGGCTCTGACGCCCGTGGACGCAAAACTCACCGCGAGCTCACTGAATCTGGGATCCACCGGATTTATCGAGCCTAATACCGGGCTCGGTGGACTCCTGGACCTCGACGCCAGCCTGACATCAGCCCAAGGCCAGGCGGAAACCAAGGGCAACGCCAAACTTTCTAAGGCGCTGTTTATTCTAGGGGGTTCCCCGTCGTCGGTGCCGCTAGTGATGGACTTCGACACCAAGTACGATCTCGCCAAGCAGACTGGCGTGCTGAGCGGAACCACGCTGAAAATCGGCGGCGCTACAGCGCAAGTCTCCGGCACTTATAACAATGCGGGAGAAAACACGATCGTAAATGTCAAAGTGGAAGGCCCGAACATGCCCGCGAAGGATTTGGCAGCCTTTCTGCCGGCCGTCGGAATTCGTCTCCCGAACGGAGCTTCCATTGAGAGCGGGACTCTCAGCGAAAATCTAACTATGGCGGGACCGACCACCAATCTGGTTACCAGCGGCAATGCGGGGATTTTCACCGTTAAATTGGTGGGATTCGATCTGGGCTCGAAAATGTCCAGCATTTCGGCGCTTACCGGATTGAAGAGTGGCAAAGATCTGGACATCGAAAAAATGACCAGTAATTTACGCATGACTCGCGACGGGTTGCGCGCCGATAATTTCATCGCGGTTCTCCCCGCGTTCGGCCAGATCGTGGGAGCCGGCACCGTAGACGCCAAGAACAATCTTGATTTCAAAATGGCGGCAACGCTAAAAAGTGGCGTCGCCAATGTCGCGAATCCCACCGGCGCGCTTAGTCAAGTTATGGGCGGCGGTTCAGGCGGCTGCAAGAATGGTGTAACCGTGCCGTTCAAAATTGAGGGCACCACGGCCGATCCTAAATTCGTTCCTGATGTCGGCGGCGTCGCCGCGGGAATGTTGAAAACTCAATTAGGTTGCGCGGGCAGTGGCCTGACAGGCGCGAAAAATCTGAACCCGACGAACCTGAATCCGACGGATGCCACCAAATCCCTGGGCGGGCTTTTCAAGAAGCCAAAACCATAAGGCCTAGTCGTAACGCAGCGCCACCATGGGATCCACGCGCATCGCACGCCGCGCGGGAATGTAGCAAGCGAGTAACGCTACGGCGGTAAGCAAGAGCGTTACCGCGGTGTAGGTCGACGGGTCGTAGGTCCGCACGTCGAATAACAGGCTGACCAGCACGCGCATCAGCCCCAGCGCCACCAGGACTCCCAAGCCTAAACCAAGCACTGTCAAACGCAGTCCCTGTCCAAGTATTAAGCGCATCACATCGCCGCGTTGAGCTCCCAGCGCCATGCGCAATCCGATTTCTCGCGTTTGTTGGTTCACAGAATATGACAGCACTCCGTACACTCCCACCGCCGACAGCACCAGCGCGAGCGCGCCAAACAGAGCCAGCAACAAGCCGCCCATGCGCGGTGCCCAGAGCGCCTGAGACAAGATCTGCTCGATGGTAAACACATTTGTTATCGCCAGATTGGGATCCAGCGATTGCAGCGCTGCGCGCGTCGTGCCCACCACACTATTTGGATTGCCGGTGGTTCGAACTTGCAATGTTGCGGCCGGCACGTAGTCCTGGGCCATCGGTAGAAATACAATCGGCTGCGGATCTTCTCCAACTTCATTGATCACGGAATTTGCCGCCACACCAACAATTTCCCGCAGCATAGGGTCGCCAAAGAAATGGAATCGCTTGCCTAGCCCGTCTTCGTTGGGCCAATACTGCTTAACCATCGCTTCGCTGGCGATCGCTACGACTGCCGTTTCTTTGCGATCCCCGTCGTTGAAGGAACGCCCGCGCAGCATTGGAATACGCAACGTTTCGAAGTAGCCCGGCGTGATGTCGTCCACTATCGTCAACGTGCCGCGGTAGCCCGAAGCCTCATCGCGCCCTTCCGGAAATACCGTGCGGGCGAAACCCCCGCCAATCGGAGGATTGGAAGCGATGCTCACGGATGCGACTCCCGGAGAATTCTTCACCTGCTCAATAGCCGCGCGGTAGAACTGCTGGCCGCGACCCTCTTCATAGTGAAGAGCGCCCAGGTCGAAATTCAGGGCCAGAAGATTTTTGGATTCGAAACCCAGTTCGGTCTTTTGCGCATTCTGCATGCTATGCAGGAAGAGCCCAGCGCCCACCAGCGTGATTAACGCGAGCGCCATTTCGCCAATGACCAGCAAACTGCGCAATGGGTCGCGCCGCCAGCCAATAGTGCCGCCCCGGCCTCCGGCGTTTAATGTTTCCATGAGGTCTGGGCGCGAAGCTTTTACCGCCGGAACTAGGCCGAAAATAAAACCGGTAAGAATAGCGACGCCCAAAGTAAAGAGCAGAACATGTGAATCGAGAGCCAAGTCAATACCGCTCTGCTCGATGAATGGCGGCCGGAAAGACCACAGGATACTGCGGCCGACGTAGGCGATGACAAGGCCGACGGCCCCTCCCGCGAGAGACAACAGCATGCTTTCGGTAAGCATCTGGCGAACAATGCGCGTGCGACCCGCGCCGAGAGCTGCGCGCAAGCTGATTTCCTTCTGTCGTCGTGCACCTTGTGCGAGCAGAAGGTTGGCAAGATTGACGCACGCGATCAAAAGAACCAAACCCACCACGCCCATCATCATCGCCCCCGCCAAAGCGATTCGTTTATGGTCGTTGACGCCGACTGCGGCATCCGCCAGCGGGCTAAGCGCCACACTGCGTCCACCATTGTCTTTGGGGAACTCCGCTTCCAGATGCGTGGCCATCGTCTTCAGCGAAGCTTCTGCAGCAGTCATTTCCACACCAGGCTCCAATCTGCCAATCGTGCCGACGGTCAAAAAGCGCCGGTCATTGAAAAAGTCCTTTGCCTTGCCGCCCAGGACTTGGTCTTTCATGCTCGTGGGAATCCACACCTGCTCAGAACTAAAAAATGTGATCGTGCCTCGAAATCCGCGTGGCGCGATTCCGATAACGGTATAAGGGCGGGCGTTGAATATCAGCGGTTTCCCGATGACGGCCGGGTCTGAGCCCAGTTTATTGGCCCACAGCGCGTAACTAAGTACCGCCACATCGTTGCCGCTGGGCTTGGTGTCTTCATCGGGCATAAAAAAACGTCCTCTAGCTGGGCGTATTCCTAGAACCTCGAAATAATTTGCGCTTACCAGTTCACTCAGTAGCTGACGGGGTTCCGCGCCGCCGCTCCAGGTAACAGCGGTAGGCATAAACGCCGCCAGGTCGGTGAATACCGTGTTGTCGCGGCGATAGTCTTGAAAATTCGGGAAGGACATCCCAAGTTTTTCCGATCGAGCTTGTGTGACCAGTGTTTTGCTGTCAATCGTGTCCATTTCAACCAGTCGCGGGAGGTCGCGCACCGGAAGCGCGTTCAGCAAAATCGCATTGACCACCGTGAAGATTGTGGTGTTCGCCCCGATGCCCAACGCCAGAGAAAGTACCGCTACCGCTGTGAAACCAGGATTTTTTCGCAGCATACGCAAGCCGTAGCGCAGGTCCTGCATAAAAACTTCCAGGACCGGCAGGGTCTGGCGGTCGTGGTACAGCTCCTTGGTCTGCTCAATTCCCCCTAGTTTCATCAGTGCATTCCTGCGTGCTTCCGTGGCACTCATCCCTTTGCGAACATTGTCTTCAGTGTGCATTTGTAGATGTCCTTCCAGTTCTTCTGCAAAATTGTCCCTTGGCTCGCCATGAACCGTGCCTGCCAACCGCAGCCAAAATGCTCGCAGCTTTTTCATGCCGATTCCTTACCGGGAGCGAGAAATCGCGCGAGAATCGCGGTGGTCTGTTCCCAGTCGCGCTCCTCGCGGCCGAGGAATTTACGTCCCGCGCGCGTTAATTTGTAGTATTTGGCTTTGCGATTGTTGTCGGACTGGCCCCACTCCGACGCGATATGCCCTTCCTGCTCGAGTTTCAACAGCGCCGGATACAACGTGCCGTAGTTCACTGCCAGCAGGTCGCCGCTAGTCTGCTCGATGCGCCGCGCAATCCCGTAACCATGTAAAGGGCCGAGCGCTTCGAGCGTTTTGAGAATCATCAGTGCCAGCGTGCCTTGCCACACATCCACTTTTTCCGCCATTTGTTCGTTCCCGCCTCTTCGATCCTATGGGAAACCCATACTAAACCCGCCGCGCTCCTATGGGAAGCCAATAGTAAAGACGCTCCGGCTGGCTGTTTGTTTCTATCCTGGACTCTTTATTCCGGTGTTTTTCAAAGCGTCAAACCTCAGGGCTTTCTTGACTCTTCTGCAACTTACCGTTAGCCTCGTGCGTTCAATTAAGAAATGGCCACGGTTATCTCTCTCTATCGAAAAATTTTCTCTCATGGCCAGGAGCGTTTCATGCGCACCCGTGTGTTCGGACAATACTGCAGCCCATTCTTCGCGACGCTGATCGTGGCGCTATGCTTGGCACCACAAGGCCGTGGCCAGGGAGGGGAACCGCCTTACTTCGCGATTCGTGGCGCGAAAATCGTCCCGGTGTCAGGGCCAACAGTGGAAAATTCCACCATCATTATTTCGCGCGGAATTATTTCCGCCATTGGGCCAGATGCCAAGATCCCCGATGAAGCGTGGATCATCGATGGAAAAGGATTGACCGTCTATCCCGGACTGATTGATTCGTTTACCGATGTGGGGTTGCTTGCGCCGCCTCCCGCTGGCACACCCGGCGCGCCCGGTGCAACTGACGTGGCCTCGCGACCTCCACAAACGCAAACGGTCGCCCGCGGTCCTGAGGACCGGCCCGGCACCACTCCTTGGCGCAATGCCGCGGATGAAGTGAATCTGGCCGACAAGCGTATCGAGACCTGGCGCAACGGTGGCTTCACAACTGTAGTCGCCGCGCACAAAGGCGGATTTTTTCCCGGACAGGCAGCGGTTCTTGATCTCGCGGGCGATCGCGCGGGAGATTTCGTCGTGAAATCGCCTGCCGCAATCCCTCTGGGCCTCAGCGTGACGGGCGGATTCAACAGCGGCTTTCCCAACTCACTAATGGGCGTCCTCGCCTACGTGCGTCAGGTGTTCCTCGACACCGACTGGAGCACCCGCGCGCGAGCCGCTTATGAAAAAAATGCGCGTGTCGAGCGCCCGCATTATGACCGCACGGAAGTGTCACTCGCCGTACCATTGCAAAAGCATGTTGTGGTGCTTATCCCGGCAAACAATAGCGTGGAGATTCGACGTTCGCTGGAACTGGCGGATCGATGGAAGGTCAGTGGAGTGATTTATGGGGGCCAGATGGCTTATGAAGATGCCTCGGAGATTGCCGCCAAAAAATTTCCTGTGTTGGTAAACGCGAAATGGCCGGAAGCGGAAAAAGATGCCGACCCCGAAGACAAGCCATCTTTGCGCGAATTGCGTTTTCGGGATCGCGCTCCATCAGCGCCGTCGGCGCTTGCCAAGGCCAATGTAAAGTTCGCATTTTATTCCGGCGGTTTAACCGCGCCGAAAGATGTTTTAAAAGCGGTGAAAAGATCGATCGATGCGGGGTTGCCGGCTGATGCGGCGTTGCGCGCGTTGACTCTTTCCGCGGCGGAAATCTACGGCGTGTCGGATCGCATGGGCTCCATCGAAGTCGGCAAAATCGCCAATCTGGTGGTCGCTGATGGCGATCTTTTCGAAGAAAAAACCAAAATCAAGATGGTCTTCGTGGATGGGCGCAGATTCGAAACGCGCGAGCCGGAAAAACCAAAAGATCCTCCGAAAGGTGACATCAGCGGCAAATGGAAGCTGGTCTTCAACACACCGCACGGCCCGGAAGAAGCGAGCGCCGATTTGAACATGGAAAAAGACGGCACCATTTCAGGCACAGTGACTAGCAGCCGCGGAACCGGATCGATTCTAAACGGCTACGCCAGCGCGGATAAATTCAGCTTTACGATAAATATTCCTATCGAAGGCAACCCGCTGGACGTGACTTTTTCCGGAACTTTTGACGCCACCTCCATGAAGGGTTCGGTGAGCGTCACTGGATTCTCTACTGATTTCACTGGCACAAAACCTGGAGCCCCTACCGGGCATGCTAGCGCGTCCGCAATGGAAGGTGCACTGTGAAGGCCGTTCGTGCGGGTAACGCACTTCCGAGAATATTTGCCGGATTTGTGGCGCTGAATTTTCTCATGACGTTGAGCGCGCTTGCGGCAAATCCTCCCGACGTAGCAGCCCCTGCGGTCGTGCTGATCCAAAACGCCACGATACTCACGGTTTCGCACGGAACTATCGAGCACGGCTCCATCTTGATTCGCGACGCCAAAATCGCGGAGGTGGCCCAATCCATCACCAAGCCCCAGGGCGCCGAAGTGATCGATGCCAACGGGCAGTTCGTGATGCCCGGAATCATCGATTGTCACTCCCACATCGCGGTGGACGGCTCTGTGAATGAAGGCAGCGTTTCCGTTTCATCCATGGTGAACATTGCGGACGTGCTGAATCCCGACGATATCGACATTTATCGCGATCTGGCCGGCGGTGTAACCGTTGCGAACGTGCTCCACGGTTCTGCCAACGCCATCGGCGGACAAACAGTGGTGATCAAGTTGCGCTGGGGCGCGCCAGCCTCTCGATTGCCGTTCGAAGGCGCACTGCCGGGCATTAAATTTGCTCTCGGTGAAAATCCCAAGCGTTCCAACTTCAGTATCCGAGGCCAGGAAAAGCGCTATCCCGCAACGCGCATGGGCGTGGAAGAAACCATTCGCGCCGCCTTTACCGAAGCTCGCGATTACAAAAGCAAATGGGATGACTACAACAAGCGAACTTCCGGAGGAGAAAAAAACCTCATTCCCCCGCGCCGTGACTTGCGTTTGGATCCGCTGGTCGAAGTATTGGAAGGGAAGCGCTACGTGCACGCGCACTGCTACCGCGAAGACGAGATTTTGATGTTGCTGCGGGTAGCCAAGGAATTCGGCTTTAAAGTGCGAACTCTCCAGCACGTTCTCGAAGGCTACAAAGTGGCTGACGAAATCGCCGCGTCTGGAGCGGGCGCTTCCACGTTTTCAGATTGGTGGGCCTACAAGGTCGAAGCCTACGACGCGATCCCGTACAACGCGGCGATCATGACCCGTCGCGGCGTGGTGGTCTCCATCAATTCCGATGACGCCGAAGAAGCCACCCATCTGAATCAGGAAGCCGCCAAGAGCATCCGCTATGGCGGACTGTCACGCGAAGAAGCGCTGAAGATGGTCACCATTAATCCCGCCATGCAGCTGGGTATCGACAAGCGCGTAGGCACCATCGATGTGGGCAAAGACGCGGATCTGGTCATCTACAACCACGACCCATTAAGCGCCTATGCGGTAGTACAGAAAACCTTGATCGATGGGCGAGTTTACTTTGATCGCGTGCGCGATATTGCCGAACGCGCCGATCGTGAAAAAGAAAAGAAAGCGCTGATCGAGAAAGAAAAGAAAGCCGCCGAGAAAAAGTCCGACGAAAAGAAACAGAATGAACAACCGCCTGATAAACCATCCGCTAAACCAGACGATAAACCTAAACCACCGCAATCGGCGAAGGGAAACGACGCCGATGAAACGCACGCAGTTGGTAGCGCACCCGCTACCACCAGAGGTGCACTGTGAGCTGCTTGTGCGCGACAACCTTGCATGCCAGAACAATCTTGCGCAGTGGCCTGATTTTCGCGATGGTTTTTCTGTTTCCTGCTTTGCTCACGGCGCAACAGCCAGCTCCCAAAGCATATGCCTTAGTGCACGCTAAAATTTTCACCCTCGCCGGAGCGCCCATCGAAAATGGCACCTTGATCATTCGCGACGGCAAGATTGCGGCAGTTGGCGGACAAGTGGACGTTCCGCAAGACGCCCAGGTTATCAACGCCGAGGGTCTGCAGATTTATCCGGGACTGTTCGATCCCATTACACAAATGGGCTTGCGTGAAATCGGTGCCGTTAACTCCACCGTGGACTCCACGGAAACGGGAAGCTATAACCCCGACGTGGTGGCGTTAACGGCGGTATCGCCATCCAGCGAACACATCCCGGTAACGCGCGTCGCCGGCATCACTGAAGTGCTTGCTGTGCCAGCGAGCGGAGGCATGGATTCTTTCGGACCCAGCGGAGTCATCGGAGGTCAGGCTTCGGCGATTTATCTGGCGGGCTGGACCGTCGACGACATGCAACTCAAACGAAGCGTCGCCATGGTGGTGAACTGGCCAGAAATCCAAACCAAAACATTCGACTTCGCGACTTTTCAAAGAAAGGAAAAGCCCTACACCGAAGCGAAGCAGGAATACGACAAACAGGTGACGGAGTTGACCGATTGGATTGAGCGAGCGCGTCATTACGCGCAAGCCACGGGACACGGCGGTCCTGCCGATTTCGCCCGTGATTTAAAACTAGAAGCACTGGTGCCAGTAGTTCGCGGCCAGTTGCCGCTGCTGATCTTCGCCGACCGTTCGCGCGAAATTCGCAATGCCATCGAATTTTGCGATAAGCAAAATTTGAAAATGATTTTGGCCGGCGGCTCCGAAGCCTACAAAATGAAAGATCTACTGCGATCGAGAAGCATCCCGGTGATTTTGCGCCCCATGCTCACCTTGCCTTTATATGAAGACGATCCCTATGATCGGCTGCTGTCGCAGCCTGCGGAACTTTCCGCCGCGGGCGTCAAATTCGCTTTTGGCAGCTTTGATAATTCCTTTGCGCGCAGGCTGGGGCAAAATGCCGCGAACGCCGTGGCCTACGGCCTGCCCTACGATGAAGCGCTGAAGGCTGTCACTTTATATCCGGCGCAAATCTTCGGTCTGGCCGACCAGGTGGGCACGCTCGAGAGCGGGAAAATCGCTAACGTCATCGTAACCAACGGCGATCCGCTCGAGATCACGAGCCAGGTGCACTACCTTTTTATTCGCGGACAGCTCACTTCGCTAGACAACCGTCAAAAAAGGCTATTCGAAAAGTATTCCGCGCGTCCAAAGCCATAAAATCAAGCCGTAAAATCACACCCTGCCGAGAGGCGCAATTTACTTCCTACAGCCGAGCACTGCCCCATGTACGTGAATCGCCTGATCTGTCTTGACACTGGGGCGTGGGATACTGCGACGAGCCCAACTCACACGAATAATGACTGTCGCGACGCAAGAACAAGAATCCGCCCAGACAACGCACAGAGCCACTAGCGGTAAACGCTGGCTGCTTCTTTTCGCCATCCTGATTCTAGTGGCGCTATGCATCGGCGGAATTATTCTGGCTTTTCACTGGCCGTTTTCTTCGCAGAAAGTTACGCAATCTGTCCAGGAAAGTTGGCCGGGTAAAATAGCAGTGCAGCACTTCCGCAGAACGTATTTCCCGCATCCTGGTTGCGTGCTGGAAAATGTTGCGCTTACGCGTGGCCCTGACAGCTCCGCCCCACCGCTGGTCGCCATTCAAAGAGTCACTATCCAGGCCAATTACCACGATCTTTTGTTGCGGCCCGGCTACATATCCAGAATTATTCTCGAAGGCCTCAAAATTTCAGTTCCGGCAGAGCAAGGCACATCGCAGCAAACGTCCGCATCGAGCAAATCATCCACCCGTATCGGTGAAGTCCTCACAAAAGACGCGACGCTGGAGGTCGCGAGAAAAGACGACGGCCCTCTGAAATTCGAGATTCATCAACTCAGCCTCAAATCCATCAGTGATAGTTCGCCGATGTCTTATGACCTCGCGATGCGTAACGCTGAGCTGCCAGGGGAAATTCGCGCGCGCGGAAAACTCGGTCCCTGGGACAGGCAACACATGAACGACATTCCTCTGTCAGGTACATACACATTCGATGGTGCCGATTTAGGTGTATTCCAAGGAATTGGTGGAACCCTTGCCGGGACAGGAGATTTTCATGGCGTGCTGGGCCGTATAGAAACTCAGGGCACTACGGACACTCCAAAATTTGAGGTTACCCGCAGTCACCACCCGGTCGCGCTCAAAGCAAAATTCAGCGCTACCGTGGACGGTATGAGCGGCGACACAACTTTGCACTCCGTCGACGGATCGTTTCTGAAAACGCCGATACACATCGAAGGTTCCGTAGCCGGCAAACCCGGCCAACGCGGCAAGACAACTTCACTCAACCTGACCGTGAGGAACGGACGTATCGATGACGTCCTGTGGCTCTTCGTTCGCGAAAGTAAAGCTCCCATGGAGGGACCGACCAGTTTCCGCGCACACGTAATCTGGCCTTCCGGGCACCAGCCGTTTTTGAAGCGTGTCGTGCTTCAAGGCGACTTTGAAATCGAGCATGCGCAATGGACAAAGCCGGAACGCCAGATGAGCGTGAACATGCTAAGTAAAAAAGCCAGCGGAAATAAAAAAGATCCAGAAACTCCCAATGTGACCGCCGATTTAAAAGGCAGCGTGTTATTAAGCGATGAAGTCGCCAAATTTCATGACACTTCTTTCAAGGTGCCCGGTGCGGAAGCCATCTTGCACGGCACTTATAATTTAGAGGACACCAAGATCGATTTTCATGGAGATTTGAAAACGGAAGCGTCGCTGTCCGATGACAGTACCGGCATAAAAGCAGTCCTGCTAAAACCGTTAGATCCGCTGTTCAAGAAAAAACACGCCGGAGCGGTAGTGCCTGTTGAGATGACCGGCACATATCACAACCCGTATTTTGGCGTTTCACTCCAGCCAAAAAAGTAGCGGCAAACCTTGGCAACCAGCCTTATTTGCCTTCGAACGGATAGCGATCTTGCGACTGCACCGCGGCAGCGACGTTGCGGCGCAACGCGATGGTATCCACCGCCGCTCTCTTTGCGAAGCGTTTCAGCACAGACATCTGCGTGGTAAGCATGTCTCCCTCGTGAAGAGCGGCAATGGCGCGTTTCGCTTCGTGCTCCACACGCTCAGCAGCGTCGGAAATAAAGACTCGCGCTGCGTCGATCATCGCCTGCGCCGCTACTTGGCCTTTACCGTTTGCGGCCTTTTGTGCGCGTAGCAGCGAAGATTCCATGGCATAGATTTCCATGACGATATTGGAAAGCGCCGCAACCAATTCCTGCTCGTCGGCCAGCTTCTCGCGATATTTCTGAACCGCTCCGCCGGCCGATTGCAGAAATATTTTTTTGCAATTAGCGACCACCGTAGCCTCGGCCGCTAAAACGTCGTCGCCTGTTTCCTCGAACGAGGGCCCCGCCAGAATTTCGTCCGCCAATTTCATGGCTGCCGGTATCAGCGCCAACTGTCCGCCCATGGCGCGCTTCATCAGCATCTGGATGATTAGCAAGCGGTTGATTTCGTTGGTGCCTTCAAAAATGCGATTGATGCGCGAGTCGCGATACGCGCGGCAAACCGAATAGTCTTCGTGAAAACCATAGCCGCCAAAAATCTGCACCGCTTCGTCGACCACGAAATCCAGCATCTCGCTGCCATAAACCTTGGCGATGGAGCTTTCGATGGCATATTCCTCCAGCACCTTCATGGTGTTCTGGATTTTCTCGCTGGCGTTTTCCGAGCCATCAGTCGACGCCGACGCCATGGCCGTTTCCATGTTGCCCGCCGAGCGATAAATCATCGACTCCACAGCAAAAAGCTGTATAGCCATTTCAGCAAGCTTTTCGCGCATTAGCCCGAATTCGCCAATAGCTTTGCCGAACGCTTTGCGTTCTTTGGCATATTTCGCGGCGGTTGCCAGTACGTATTTCGAGCCGCCCACCGCGGAAGCGCCCAGAGTAAATCGCCCGGCGTTGAGAATATTAAATGCCACGATGTGGCCCCGGCCGGCCTCGTGCAAAAGATTTTCTTTGGGAACCTTGCAGTTTTCCAGGAACACCGGCGTGGTGGAACTGCCGTGGATGCCCATCTTGTGCTCTTCGTTTCCGGGTTTGATTCCGGGAAAGGTGCGCTCCACGATGAACGCGCTCAAGTTTTCGCCGCCAATCTTGGCAAACACAATATAAATGTCGGCGAAACCCCCGTTGGTAATCCACATTTTCTGGCCATTCAGAATGTAGTGTTTGCCGTCAGGCGTGAGCTCCGCGCGCGTCAAGGAATTCTGTGCATCCGAGCCGGCTTGCGGCTCCGAAAGGCAGTAGGCTCCGATCCATTCTCCGGAGGCCAATTTGGGAAGATATTTTTTCTTTTGCTCTTCCGTCCCGAAATACACGATCGGCAGCGTGCCGATTCCGGCATGCGCGCCATGGGTTACCGCAAAACCGCCATAGATGGAAAGTTTCTCTGTAAGCACCGTGGTAGCCACCTTGTCGAGTCCCGCTCCGCCGTATTGTTCTGGAATTCCGCCGCTCAAAAGCCCAAGTTCACCCGCCTTTTTCACCAGTTCCGGTAGCAAGCCCGCTTTCTTGGCCTCCAGATTCTTGACATGCGGCATTACTTCCTTGATGACAAATTCTTCCGCGGATTGGCCGATCAGTCTCTGATCGTCGTTCAGGTCCGCGGGAGTGAATACGTCCTCAGGCCGCGGCGATTCCAGCAGAAAGCTGCCGCCCTTGGTTCCTTGTGGTGTGGTGGTTGCGGTGACCATGGTCAGGGCTCCTCGTTGGTACAGCCTGTGCTCACTTCGATTATCTCATTTTTGCAGAATGCGCGGGGAGTAACGATGACACCGTTAGAGTAGATGCAACAGCCTCTCCGCTATCTAGCAGGTCCTCTAACCGTGACGTTGGTGACACTCGGGCAGATAGCTACAACCCTCCGCCGCCAAACAAGCTATAACACAGCAGGGACAGCACAATCATCGTGATGGCCACGTAGGTCCAATCTCTTTCATATATAAATGCAAGAACCGAAAAAAGCACGCGAGCAACCGGCGTAGCAATTAATAGCAGCAGGCCTAATTGTATCAATCCCCGTCCGTGAAATTCTCCAGCCTCACGCAGAATTCCACCGACGGTGCGCAACTCCTGCGGCTCCCCTTGAAAGACGCGATAATTTGTGGCCGGTAAATCGTGACGCGAGAGGTAAACAACTCCGCCAATAAATACCAGGCTGGCCGCGAGCAGGACTCCGCTACGCAAAAGCACCGCCATGATCTGGTCCATGCGCTGATCCTGCCGCAGGTTCGGTACTGTCATTTCACATCTTCCCCGCGAAGCCGTTATAAATCATTTCTACCGCGAGAAATCCGATCACCACGGCGAAGACCAGTCGCAAACTTCGCACCGTGGCGCCTGCCAGGATGCGTGCTCCCACAAGCGACCCGCCCAATACGCCGAGCATCACCGGCATCGCGATACCCGGATCAATATATCCGCGGCTGAGATAAATTCCCGCGCTGGCCGCGGCCGTCACGCCAATCATGAAATTGCTCGTGGTGGTCGACACTTTGAAGGGCAACTTCATGGCCTGATCCATGGCCAAAACTTTTACCGCTCCCGATCCAATTCCCAGTAAGCCGGACAGCACGCCCGCTCCAAACATTAATGCGAAGCCCAGTGGGACTCCTCGGACGTGATATTGCGTCACGCCGTTGGGCGTCGGATAGCTGCTATCCAGACGCAGCCACGTGGCAATATGGTCCGGGGGGCCATTGGTCGTGTGTTCAGATTTTTCGCGCAGACTGGAGAGTGCCGAGTAAATCAGCGCAAATCCAAAAATAATGGCAATCACTGACACATGAAGATGCAGCGCCACGGCCGCACCAACCAGCGCTCCCACCGTCGTAGCAATTTCCAGGAACATTCCCACCCGCACGTTCGAATAGCCTTCTTTCACGTACGCAGCCGCGGCTCCTGACGAAGTAGCGATCACCGAAACCAGTGCTGCGCCAATCGCATAACGAATGTCTACACGAAACAGCAGCGTCAGCATTGGAACGATGACCACCCCGCCGCCCAATCCGGTGAGCGAACCTAAAAAGCCGGCTAGCAGCGAGCCCATACCCACTAGCAGCGTGAATTCCAGCGTGTTCAAGAGATGCTCCGCGAAGCGCTAATCAGTTTAACCGCAGCGCACAGACTTCATCGGCAGTTGATGAGGTTAAGATTTGTTGAATCGATTGAGAAGCAAAAATAGTTGAGACCGGCTCAAGAAAATTCAGGACAGTAACTCGAAAATTCCCGCTGCGCCCATTCCGCCTCCTACGCACATAGTCACCATGCCGTAGCGGCCCTTGCGCCGTTGCAGATCGCGGATGATCGTGGCCGTAAGTTTCGCCCCGGTGCATCCCAGTGGATGGCCCAGCGCGATAGCGCCGCCGTTAGGGTTCAAACGCGCTGGATCCAACCCCGCTTGCTGAATTACGGCCAGCGATTGCGCCGCGAAAGCTTCATTCAGTTCGATCACGTCGATGTCCGCAAGCGACAGACCCGCAAGCTTCAACGCTTTTGGAATGGCAAAGACCGGCCCGATGCCAAATTCCTCCGGCGGGCAACCTGCCGTCGCATAAGCAACGAAGCGGGCCAGCGGCTTCAAGCCCAGCGCTTTTGCGCGCGTGTCAGACATGATAATCGTTGCCGCCGCGCCGTCGCTCATCGGCGAGCTATTTCCAGCGGTGACCATTCCTTTCGCGTGAAACGCGGGCTTGAGCTTCGCAAGCACTTCTAACGAGGTATCTGCCCGCGGCAACTCGTCGGTCGCAAACTGGAAGGTTTGCGTGACTGCCTTTGCAACAGTCTTGGTGCCCGTGCCACTTGCACCGCCGCCACCGCCAGCTCCATTGGTGCTCGCCAGCGCAGTGATGATCACTTCCACAGGCACAGTTTCATCCTTGAAATTTCCGGCCGCAATGGCCGCCAGCGCCTTTTTGTGAGAGTCCGCGGAAAATTTGTCCGCTTGTTCGCGTGTGATTCCAAATTTGCGCGCAATATTTTCCGTGCCAAGCCCCATATTGATATACGCATCAGGATAATGATCCACGAGCCAGGGGTTCGGCGAAATTTTATTTCCGCCCATGGGCACCATGGACATCGATTCCGTGCCGCCGGCGACAATTACCTGCGCGGCCCCGGCACGAATGCGCTCCGCGCCAAGCGCTATGGCCTGCAAGCCCGAAGAACAAAATCGATTGATGGTCATCGCCGAGGTTTCAACGGGCAACCCAGCCCGAAGAGCCGCGATACGCGCCACGTTCATCCCTTGCTCGCCTTCGGGCATGGCGCAACCCAAAATCACATCGTCAATTTCTTTGGGGTCAAGCCCAGCAACGCGTGCCAGCGCTTCCTTGATTACCACCGCCGCCAGATCGTCCGGGCGCGTGGCGCGCAGCGATCCTTTATACGCGCGACCCACCGCGGTGCGCACCGCGGATACGATTACAGCTTCGGTCATGAGCAGTCTCCATTAAAGCCGCGGTCAACCACGGCTTTCCATCGATTGTTTGCCCGCTAGCGGCAAAATGCAAATCGGCGCCGAATAGGACGGCCTGTTAAATCACAGTTGGCTCAATGACAAAGCCAGTATCACTGTTTTGTTTTGGGCGTCGTGCCGGAACCTTTGCGAGGTATAAAAATCTTTACCGGGGGCGCAATATTGAATTTTGTCGCGTAATTTCCCTGATTCACAGCGATGCCCACCCGGCCGCGTGAGTCGATATACAGCAATGATTTGCCAACGGGAACGCCCATAAAGGTTTTTACGTAAGGCACTACAACAGCCTTACGGGCAATTTGCACCGTGACTTTGTCCCCTAAGTTGTAGCCCAGTTTCTTAAAATCGTCGCCCGGCACATCGGTGACCAGCGAACCATAAGGGTCGTCAAGACCGATTACGTCGCCATCGATCCCTCGCTCATTCATCACAGAAGTTTTCGGCTTCAACCGCACCAGTTCATCCACTTCAGGCCCGGCTTGATTGAAGTCCCAACCAGCCGCCAGGTGCGCGGCAGTGGGAGAAAAAATATCGCGGCCATGAAAAGTAGAGGAGATCGCGTCGCTGATCATCCAGCTCCGATTGGTGATTTCGCGCGCGCTTTGCAATCCGTCACGCTCGATCACTGGAGTGATGATCCCATTGTCAGGCAAGACGAAGTATTGGCCCTTCTTGGATTTCACCACGACCGCCTTCCGAGAGGTGCCTACCCCCGGGTCCACGACTACCAGAAAAATCGTTCCGGCAGGGTAGTACGGTGTAACCCCAGCAAGGAAACGGGCCGCTTCTTCAATTTGGAATGGAGTCACCTGATGCGTGATGTCCGTGAGCCGCGCGTCCGGCGCGATGCCGAAGATGACCGCTCTGCAAATGGCTACCGCATCGTTAGCAGCGCCAAAATCCGTCATAAACACGATGGTCGCTCGCCCTGCACGCGTCTGCGATGTCCCCGCTTGTTCTTGCTGTCCGCGGGTGCTGCGGCAAGTCACGCCGAATACTGCGACGGCCAGTAGCACAAATCGTAATGCTCTACGCAAGGATAAATTCAGCAAGAGTCCATCCTTTGTTGTCACCACGGTCCGACATGGCCTGCATGTTTACCGCAAGTCAGCAGCCGTGAAGCGACAAAGTATATCTGAAGCCACGCATAAAAAAGTACCGTCCGCATTCCCGCTGTAATTCCTAGGATTACTTTTTCTTGTCAGGTAAAGTAGAACAGCGTTTTTCGACGCGCACGATTCGTCAGCCCAGCCAGGCCCATCGAGCTTCGTCCCACACAAGGAGAATTACTTTGGCTCGAAATGTATTGCTGCTGCTGGTTTTGTCTTTCTATGCCAGTTCCGCACTTGCCGATCAGGTTACCCTCAAAAATGGAGATCGCCTGAGCGGCACCATCGTTAAAACTGACGAAGATAAGCTGGAGATGAAGTCGGAATTTGCCGGCGATGTAAAGCTGCCGTGGAGCGCGGTGGTGGCCATCGTTTCCGCCGAACCTCTCCACATCGCTCTTAAAAATGGCCAAACCATCGTAGGTGTAGTCACCACCAAAGACGAAAAGTTCGAAGTGGCCGCTCCCAGTGGCCCCATTGAGGCCTCCAAGGCTGAAGTGGTGGCGGTGCGAAATAATGCTGAGCAAGACGTATACATGCGCATGGAGCACCCGCGCCTCATCGACCTGTGGGCTGGACTGCTGGACACCGGCCTCAGTTTCACCAGAGGAAATTCGGAATCCACCAGTTTTGCGCTTACGGGAAAAGCCGCGCGTGTGTCGAAACGCACCAAGATATCTCTCTACGCAACCGAAATTTATGCGCGCGGCACCTTGGGAGGAATCAATTTCACCACCGCCAGCGCCATTCGCGGCGGTGTGCGCGTTGACGTAAATCTACGCGGGCGCTCCTTTGCCTTTGGCTTGGCTGATTTCGAGCACGATCTCTTTCAAGCCCTCGATCTGCGCAGTGTTCTGGGTGGCGGCTTGGGCTATCACCTGATCAAAGAAAAAGACCGCACCTTCGACGTGTTTGGTGGTGTTACGTACAACCAGGAATATTATTCGACGCCCTTCAGCCCCCCGAATCCTTCGACGACCCGCAAGACCGCCGAGATCGTGCTCGGCGAAACGCTGGCTACCAAGTTGGGGAGCCGCACAACCCTAGGCGAGCAATTCAGCTTTTTCCCGAACCTTTCTGACACCGGAGATTACCGTATGCAACTGGACGCCACCGCGGCAACCAAGATAAAAAATTGGCTCAGTTGGCAAGTCACTCTCAGCGACCGTTATGTGAGCACCCCTCTTCTAGGACTGAAAAATAACGACCTACTGTTTACCACCGGCTTGAGATTGACATATGGCAAGGGTGTGTTTTAGAACCTAACCTGCACGTTTAGCGTTGTTCCTGATTAGACCAATCTAAGAGGAGGTAGCGATGCCAAGTGGCGGAATAATTTGGTGGATCGTGGTGGGTTTAATCGCAGGTTGGCTAGCCGGCCAGGTGATGAAAGGCGGCGGATACGGTGTGCTTGCCGATATCGTACTAGGGATCCTGGGAGGCATCCTTGGTGGATGGATATTCTCAAAAATGGGCATGGGTGCAACCTCAACGATCGGCGCGATCATCGTGGCATTCATCGGTGCGGTGATTCTGGTCGGCCTTACGCGGCTCGTCAAACGAGCGTGACCACCAACTACATTTGAGCAGCAATGTCGTTTCAAAACGCATTTGTTTGACCTGCCGGGGCAAGTAAAATTGCCTCGGCGTTTTTTATTCGCTGGAAAGTTTTTTCTCAGCGATCAATTCATTCTCCAACGGGTTCGAGTGGAGGAAAGTTGGATGGCTAAACAGTGAACGTCTTGTTATTTGGTGCCACCGGTATGGTCGGTCAAGGTGTGCTTCGCGAATGCCTTCTGGATCCCGGCGTGTTATTGGTGCAGACGGTGGGCCGCAGTGCTACGGGCGTGCAGCACTCTAAACTCCGGGAAGTTGTACACAACGATCTTTCGCACTATGCGGCCATCGAGCCCAAACTTTCCGGTTTTGACGCGTGCTTCTTCTGCTTGGGTGTGACCTCCAGCGGGATGACGGAAGAGATCTACGAACGGCTGACCTACGGAATCACTATGGTCGCAGCAGAAATCCTGAGCCGCCTCAATCCCCAGATGACCTTCATCTACGTTTCGGGATCTGGCACCGATAGTTCGGAGCGCGGGCGAATAATGTGGGCGCGCGTCAAAGGAAAAACAGAAAACGCGCTGCTGCGATTGCCGTTCAAAGCCGCGTACATGTTCCGTCCAGGCATCATCGAGCCGCTGCACGGAGCTAAATCCAGGACGCCGCTCTATAACGTCTTCTACACGCTTGGGAAACCTTTGCTTCCGTTGCTCCGATTAGCATTTCCTGATCAGATTTTAACCACCGAGCAGGTTGGCCGCGCCATGTTGGCGGTAGCCAGGCACGGTTTCCCAAAACAAATTTTGGAAAGTAAGGATATTCGCGCGGCCGCCAAAATCTAAGGCCTCGGGTACGGTGTTTGGCAATCAAGTCGTACAAAAAATTCTAGCGCGTAATGCTGCCGTTCTGGCTCGCCAGATACCATTCCACGGTCGCGGCGCGTTGATATTTCAATTGGTTGACGGTTTCGCCTGCCGCGGACTGATTACCCAATTTTTGTTGGACCACGGCCAGCTGTTGCACCGCCAGCGGAGAGAGCCGGTTAGCGCTTAACTCGTCCACGGCGTTGGCGAGATCACCCTGCGATAACAACAGGTATCCCCGTGCCGTCTCATAAGGATTTTCCACCAAAAGATCAGCTGTCTGCGCGGCAAGCCGTTCTAATTTACTGATGGCCTGTTCGGCCGCTTCCGGAAGACCGTGTTGAGACGCGACCCGCGCCTCTTCACAGAGAACGTTTGCTAAAGCTCCGCTGCGGTCCGATGCGCTCATCCCTTCCACCGTATTTTGCAGTTTTTCCTCCAGCGCCCGAAGCTGGTGGAGTTCGCTCGCAAAATCGGTGGCCAGCATCGCGGAGCCAAACGCGATCTCAAACTGCCCATTAGGCTCATTTTTTTGCGCCGCGTCCGCCGCAAGGTTGGACAGCGCGGACCGTCCTTCCTCGGCCCGGCCCTCCCAGAAATAAACCAACGTTTTTTGATAAGCAGCGTGCAACAAGTCGCGCTTGTTTTCCGAGATCAATACAGCCTTGTCATATTCCAATCGCGCCTCATCGTACTTACCCATCAGCGTCAGGGTGTCTCCCAGTCCAAGTTGGGAGTTAAAGAACGTCGGATCGATTTGCAGCGCCGCGCCGTAGTGCTCGAGAGAACCTTGATCATCGCCGGCGTAACGCAGCACTTCCCCCATGGAGTCTTCGGGATTCGGCGAACTGGAATCCACCGCGATGTAGCGCTTTAAAGAAGCCACCGCCTTGTTGGCGTCAGGATGGGCGGACTGGATATACGAATATCCAAGCATATTCAGCACCGGCGGAAAGCTCGGATCAATCTGCAACAAAGATTCCATCATATTTTGAGAGCGATCGAAGTCTTGCTGCAGGAACAGCCACTCCGAGGTGAGGTACAAGATGTGCTTATCTTTCGGATAGCGCTTCAAGAGGTCGTTCATGCTGGCAATCGCGGGAAGAAGATTGTGCTCCTGAATGCCGGTCATCCAGCGCACCAGTAATTGCTCGTCGGGGGCGGCGTGCGGCAATAGAGCTTTGGCACGCGCCAAGGCGGCGCTGTTGGGGATGCCGCGGCGCGACGAAAAAGAAAGCAGCGCGTATCCTAACGCGAACTCAGGGTCCTTCTCGGTAGCGTGCTGGGCCAGAACGATCGAATCATCCAACATCACATTTTCGTATTTATCGAGTGACATTTCCGCGAATTTGCGGGCTTCCTGCGATCGCGTCGATAACGGAATCGCTCCGAACAAAAGCAAGGGAACTGGCACGACGCGCGTCGAGCCAGCTGCGCGCGATTTTGCTTCTTCCACCCGTGGCGAATGTTGTTGGGCCTGGGTCAGCTGGGCCGCGAAAAGCACAAGGAAAATCAGCGCGAGACTGCTTCGATACATCCGGTTCATGGATACTCTCCCAAGAGTCAAAAAAATGCGGACCAGCAGCAAACTTAGCGTGCCGGCAGTCAGGCCGATACTGACCCAAAGTACAGGTGTGCATACTGGGTAACGCATGGGGCTCATCGGTAAGGGGGGTCGCCAAGTAAGCACAAGCAGCGCAACAGATACTTGTCCGCAAAAAGACGCATGCCGATACTCAGGTGAGTTCCCTGAAAGGTTCGCGTGGGAAAAATGAAAGCGCAATCTTATATCTATCGCTTCGCGGCAGGCGCCCTGGTGTTCAGCTGCCTCGTGTTGGTCGTCTCGGTGTCCTACCCGGCCATAAAAAATATGGCAGTAGTTGTAGCAGCCGACAGCAACCTGCCCGATCTGACCATGGCGGAGTTTACGAAGCTCTGCAAAGGCGCACAAAAATCGTGGCCGGACGGTCGCAGCTTCACCCTGGTCTTAAAGGATCCAACTTCCCCGGAAATGCATGTCGCGGTGCAAAAGCTCTTTGGAGTCTCCCCGGCCGATGCCAAAACAGCCATTGCCAAGATCAATGAAGTGCGGCCGCTGATAAAGATAGTCGGAAGCGATGAAGACGTTTTCCGAACCGTGACTGCCACCCCCGGGGCAGTAGGCCTCGTGGACGTGTACACCATCAACAGTGCGGTCAAGGTATTGCATATTGACGGCAAGCTGCCATTCGACGTCGGTTACGCCCTCAAATAGCCCGCAGCAGGCCCAGCAACTCGTCCGTTGGGTAAATCCCCAGACCACCTCTTCTAAGTCCTTTAGAACTGCCGCTCGCACGTTTCCCGCAAACAACGCTCTCTCTGGCCCACAGCCCCCGCTCCATGCGCTGGACCTAAGCCCTTTAGAACTGCCATCTACTGCAGTCATGTGAAGCCCTTTAAAAACTGCACTTCTTTCAGACAGGACAATCCGATACTTCTTAACGCGTGCCAAAGACCTGTCCTACTGCCCGGATGGACAGTCCCCGTCATAACGTCCAGCGAACGTGCGACGAACGCTTTTGCCGCCGCATCCCGATAACTTATCCCTTGTTTTCATGTAGATAGGCCGGCCTTATTGGCAGGTTGGGTACTAGGAAACTCGTTTGAGGCTAAAAATGTACCTTATGTACCATCGATTTTGGCTTCTCCTGGGTGTCTAATGGTTCAGGTGCGAGACGCTAAGCCCACACGGATAGCGAACCCGCACAGCAGAGAACAAGAGGCAAGCTTCACCAGTAAGTGACCCAAGGGGACTGAGACCAAGCCAATGACTAAAACTGACGACAAGAGCCGCAAGTGGATGTGGTGGTTCCTGGCAGCGGTGGTTGCGGCGCAGTTGTATTTCGTACAAGAACTGCTGGCCGCCTTCGCGCTGTTCGCCGCCGGCTTCGCCGTGATCGCCGTTTTGGTCTCCGGCATTTACATGATGCAAAAAGTTTGGGAAGTTGGGGTAGCGCGCGTGGCCGAACGCAGAAGTCCTGCGGCCAGCATGGCGCGTCGCGCAGCCGCCGCCATGGAAGAGCTGGGAAGCCGCCCGTATCGGCGTCCCGTATAGCTTTAACGTTTCGATTTGAAACGCTGGATTTTGCAGTAAATTTTCTGGTTTGAGCCAGAGCACCACGGAATCATCGATGGCAGTCCTATTCCGTGAAAAAGACCAACCGTCCTGAGAGAACGGTTGGTCTTTTTAATTTACGGGCGATTATTAGCTGCCAGTAGCCTCGCACTAGTTATTTGGAATTGGTGAGTGCCTGCAGTTCCTGATTCCAATTGACCACCACTTTTACGTTGCCACCGTCGGGATCTTTAATCCGCTCCACCACCACAATGCGATGGCCGCCGGGCGCAAGCGTATAGTTCGGACCTGCGGCGTCGTTCCATATATCGCCTTGATACAGCACGCGAGACTTCCCGACCCGAAAAGGCGAAAGTAGCACCTCAGTAGCCCACAGCGTCCCCGCGTTTTCGTAAACCAGCTGCTTCCCGTCGCGCGACCACACTGGATGATTTCCACCATCCGTGGAAACCTGAATTTTTTCGCCCGGTCCCGGAAACCGTTGCACATATACCTCAGCTCGCCCGGACTCGTTCGAGGTGTACGCCAGCCAGTTGCCGTCCATCGAGAAAGCCGGGTGGCTTACATGAAATTGCGAAACCAGGTACGGATACGGTTTCCGATCGCCGCCCAGCGGGAGTATCCATATTTCGTATTGGCCGGAATTTCCTAAACGTTCGTATGCAATAAGCTTTCCGTCCGGCGACCACGATTGCAAATGAAAGTGCGATTCGTTCTTCATCAGCGGCTCTTCCTGGCCGCTGCCATCCACAGCAACCATAAAAGCCTGCTGCCGTCCATTGGAAGCAAACGCGATGCGCTTTCCATCTGGAGACCAAACCGGCAGTTCATCTTCACCCGGCGCGAACGTAATGCGCCGCAAGGCCCCGCGCTCAATGTCATACACCCAAATGTCCGGGTCCGGCAGCCGCACGGTCAGCGCCAACAGCTTCCCGTCAGGAGAGAAGCGCGGAGATTCGTAAAGATTCGGTTTCACGGGCAGCGGCTGAACTTTCGCATCATGCTCTGCCAGAACCAGACTGTTTTCGACCGCCTGCCTCCCGCCATTCACATAAATCAGAGTGCCGTTGCCCGAGACATCGTACTGCGCTGATCCCGTCGCAGGCTGCACATCTTGAACGACGACGACGGGCGAGCCGGTGGTCTCTAGCTTAGCGGGATCAAACTCCGCAGCCATTAAATTACCGGCGCTCATATACAGCAAATGGTTAGGAGCAAAAAAATGCGCGTCGGCACCTTTCGCAACGATGACTTTTCTTTCGTCGGAGCCGATTTTTTGCGCCACCAGCGCTCCCTCGTCCAAGTTGCCACCCGAAAATGCAGTGAACAGCAATGTTTTACCGTCCGGGAGAAGGTCCGGAGAGAAATCGGCCAGCTCACCTTTATCCGCTGGCATCTTTGTCGCGGCCTGCGGTGTTCCTCCGCCATCACTCACACGAAGAATTCCCGAACTAAATGATGGCGCGTAATAAATATTGTGATCCGTGCCCCAACTCAGTCCTTTCGGGGAAGCTATTCCGTCAGCAATGACCACTGGAGTGCCGCCATCGAGTGAGATCTTTTTAAGTTTGCCGGCGGCAAAAAAAGCCAGCCATCTACCATCTGGTGAGAACGCCGGATTTACGGCGCCGTCCGACCCGCTGATGGGCACGGAGGAAGCTGAATTCATGTCTCGATGATATAGGCGCGGGCCGTCCGAGCTGTTGGCGCTGAAGGCGATGCGTGTTCCGTCACGTGAGATTGCGACCGCGCGAAGGGTTGAGTTAAGAGACGTACCCGGCGGAGGCAGAATCGCGAAGCGTATTGGCAGGTTTTCTCTCGCGCTTCCGGGGTGCAGCAGATTTGCCAGTAAAAAACCTGCCGCGATAAGCAACGCCGCCAATGCGCATCCCGCCAGTATTTTGAGTGCTCGATTTTCCTTCTCCGGAGCGAAAACAGCGCTTGGCGCCGCGCTGATGCCTGAGCCCCTCATTGGTGCTGTGCGGCCTTCGATGACGTTTTCGATGGCAATGCGCGCTTCGCCGATGGACTGCAACCGCTGGCGTGGATCTTTGTTGAAGCACCGGCGGATCAGTTGTTGAATTTCGTTCGGCACGTTGGCCGGAAGAAAGCTCCACTCCGGTTCACCGCGAATGACTGCGGCCAGAGTGTCCGAGACGGTGTCGCCTTTGAACGCCATTTTGCCGGTAAGCATCTCGAACCCGACTGCGCCGAAAGACCAGATATCCGCGCGCCGGTCCACCGCTTTTCCGCGAGCTTGTTCCGGCGCCATATATGCGGCCGTGCCCAGAATCAGTCCTGCTTTGGTTGCCGCAGCGGTCAGTGTTGGGGAATTCGAGATGTCGCTGGGTTTAATCTCATCGGAAAGCGCTTTAGCTAAACCGAAATCCAGAACTTTGACGGTGCCATCCGGCTTGATTTTTATGTTCGCGGGTTTCAAATCGCGGTGCACGATGCCGCGGTCATGAGCATATTCGAGCGCTTCCGTAATTTGCTTCATGATCGGAAGCGCGTCTTCAATCGGCACCGGGCCTGTAGCGATGCGGTCAGCCAGTGTCGGGCCCTCCACCAACTCCATAACCAGCGCTAGCATGGTGGAAGATTCTTCAAAGCCGTAAATGCCGCCAATGTTGGGATGATTCAAAGCGGCCAGAAATTGCGCCTCGCGAGAGAAGCGCGCCATGCGGTCCGGGTCGTGTGCGGTCGCGTCGGGAACTACCTTAATCGCCACTTCGCGACGCAGCCGCGAATCGTGGGCGCGATAAACCTCCCCCATGCCCCCCACGCCAAGCGGAGAAACGATGTGGTAAGGGCCTAGTTGTGAACCAGTCAGAAGAGCCATGCGCGGCCAAATTATACTGCGCTTTGCATAAATTTCATCTTCGCTTCAGAACACGCGATTCGATTCAGTGATGCAGAACGACGGCACGGGCTGTTTGGAAATGTGGACACTCATATTCTGGTCATCTCAGGAACTGAAGGAAATGCGCCCGCCCTCAGCTGAGCGCTGGATGGTGGGTCAGTTTCCGAGTAACGCGTTTACCAGGCACTGACTGCGCCGGCTTCGCTGCCTCTGAGGAGTGGTATAGTTTGTTCCTTGCCCGCGGCATCTTTCCCTCACATCTGAGGCTGCTTGCATGATTGCCGAGTCTCTCGAACCGACGGTGCGCGTTTCGTCAGCCAGTTCGCTGTTTGTGTTCTTCGCACTGACGTTCGCGCTGATGTGGATTTGTTTCTTTACCGTCGCCTTCGTGCCGATACCGGCAGGCTCGCCGTTGGGGGGCGCCTTGATCTTGCTCGGGGCGTTCGCTCCGGCATTGGCGGCGCTCGCGGTTACGTTCCGCGCAGAGGGCCGCTCGGGCGTGATCGCGCTTCTTCGTAGAATTACGAGGTGGAGCGTCGCCGCGAAGTACTACGTCTTCGCACTTGGATTCATGATTGCGCTTAAGCTAACCGCTGGAGTGATTTACCGCGCCTCAAAACCAGTTCATGGCCGCGCTTTGACACCTCGCAGTGGTACCTGATTCCGTTTGCCATCGCATTTTCGACCCCGTTTCAGGCCGGAGAGGAGATCGGTTGGCGCGGCTATGCTCTTCCCCGACTGGCGGACCGTTTCGGACTGGGAAGCGCGAGTGTGCTGCTCGGGTTCATCTGGGGCGTATGGCATCTGCCGCAGTTTTTCATTCGCGACGGCGATTCCTATCGGCAGGCCTTTCCGGTATTCGTGCTGCAGGTGACCGCGATGTCCGTGGCGTTTGCTTGGCTGTACGCGCGCACCAACGGCAGCCTGCTCTTGACCATGCTGCTGCATGCGGCGATCAACAACTCGAAGGACATTGTCCCGTCAGGGGTTCTCGGTGGAACCGACACGTTCGGATTCCACGCGTCGCGCATTTCGTGGATTTCGCTTGCGCTGCTCTGCCCCTCTGCCGCGTACTTCCTGAACGATATGCGAAAGCAAACGCTGGGGAACACCACAAATGCGATTAGCACCTGAACGAAGACAGTCGATGTGGCGGGGCGAACGGGCACTTTTCCGGTAACGGCGTTAGTACTAAGCCGTTTGCGCGGCGGACGCTACGCGTGCAATACTCCACGCGTCATGTTCCATGATCGGACCACAATCTCGATTCAATTACCCTTCGTTTTAGTGACTCTTTTGGACATGATAGAAAACCCATAGCGCCCAGCATTTCCGCATCCGCCGCAATCGCCAGCGGCTTCCTCCAAACGACTCTATCGAATGTGTTCCGGAATCAATCCGGCGTCCCGATCTAGCTTCGTCTGCCGGAACACCTCCGATAGAGATCTAGCGTTTATCAGTACTTGATCATAGGTGTTACACGTGGGAGTTAATGATTTTGCTGGCTTGACTTGCCGATCTTACGGTGAATAACTAACAGGCGCGCGAACGATTCACGGATGGGCCTCTTTGTCGGGGAAAAACGGAAATAGCTTACGAATCTCTTCCTCGGTGGGTTGACGTCCGTATTCGGTAATTTCGAAGGCCTCTACGTGTTGAACGCGAGCGGCTTCGGCCCCATAGCGTTTATTCAGTGCATCTCGCCATTCTGGAGCCGTCATTCGGGCCGCCATCGGTTGCGTCGCTAGCCATTTTTTCCGCTCGACGGGGTCCTTAGGGACTTGATCAAGGCTCCCGACAGTCCATGGCAACCATTCGTAAAATTGTGAAACGTGCGCGTCCAACATGTCGATCTTTTTCTGGAATACATCGTCGATGGAAACTACAATGTCTGGCCGGAACGCTTGCGGCCTCGTGAAGCGGTCGCTGTAGTAGAGAAATAGCGGGTTGCGGGATAGCGGTGGCGTATCTTTCACGAGATTGGGAACGATTACCATGTACGACGCGTCTTGCACCAACACACCGGTGTAGCGATGATCGGGGTGGTAATCGTTGGGGCGAGGTGCAATGACGATGTCGGCCTTCCACTGACGGATCTCGCGGATGACTTGTTCGCGGACGTCCAACGTAGGCAAAAGCTTGCCGTCGTGGTTGTCGAGCACTTCGTATTCGATGCCAATTCGTCTGCCGGCTTCCTGAGCTTCAGCGCGTCGGCGCTTGGCAAGCTCTTCACCTCCTTGAGACTGATGGCCGGCGTCGCCGTTGGTTAACGACACGAATTTCACCTTATAACCTAGCGTGGCATACTTGGCGGCCAAGCCTCCTGCGCCGAGGTCGCAATCGTCGGGGTGGGCGCCGAAAGCAATGACGCGCAAGGGCTCATCCTGTGCCGCGAAAGCAGGACACAGCACAATAGCCAGAAGGCACGCGGGCCACACCAGGCAATGAACAGCTACCGCGAAAACCTTTCGCCGGAGTGACTTCAGCATGGCCAATCACCTCGGGCGTGATCATAACGTCGCGGACCGCTCACTCTCAACTGGGCCCCTCGGTGAAATAGGCTTGTCGAACCAGTGGGGTCACTCAAAGGACTTGGACGTATAGTCGGGTAATCGAAAACTGACCCACTACCTTGCGATGGGCTTCCTTGACGGATGGGATGCCCGACGTTAGATTGGAAATGTAATGCACCTCAGCGAGAAAAACGCGAAGCACTGCCCAGTTAGAGATCCGCTCAACGGCTCGCGGCAACGCTCCCGTGCGCGCACCTTCGCCGCAAAACTCGGCCTCACCGCAATCGGCACCTTATTATTACTTCTGCTCGTTCCATCCAGCCACGCACAAAAGGTCAATTCGGCTGCGCCACCGCCTCCGCCCGCCGCTCGACCGCAACGCGAAACGGCCCCGACTACGAGCATCACCGTGGATGCCAGCGAGCCTATGTTCGCCACCATGTGTGCGCTGCTGGCTTCCGGCTTTGAAGCCGATGTTAGCGCGGAAAATTGGCGTCCGCTGCGCGCTCAGCTTCGCGACCGTATGCAACACCAGCAAGGCCCAGCCGTCGAAGCCCTTCGCGAATACTACAAGCAGCACGACTCGGCCGATCCCGGCGCCGCCCTTTCCCGTTATTTGTGGTTTGGCCTCGTCGCTGGCCCCGCGCCGGATTTCAAACCTACTATGCGGCGCGAGGATCTACCACCCGAAGTATTGGCCCTCGAAGGCTTCAGCGAACTGCTTTCCAAATATTATCAGGAACAAAATATTCACCAGCTATGGCGTCAAATGCAGCCCGCCTACAACACTGAAATCGAGCACATGCACGAAGCCGTTTCACAAATCGTGTTTGTAGCTAGCGGATATTTGCGCGCCATGGCCCGCCCGTCTGAGCAGCGCACCTTTACCATAATTGTTGAGCCGCTCGTCGGTCACATCACCAACGTCCGAAATTTTGGCGATCACTACGCCATCGTGCTCAGCGGCGCGGATGATATCCCCGCCGATGTGGTGCGCCACGCTTATCTGCACTTCATGCTCGATCCCCTGCCGCTGCGTTATTCTCACGTTATAGCGGTAAAAAGACCGTTGTTTGAAAAAGCCGCCGCTGCACCCCGGCTCGCGCCGGACTTGAAAGACGATTATCCGTCTTTCTTCGCGGAATGCATCGTGCGCGCAGTGGAATTGAAATTGAGAAGAATGTCGCCTGGCGAGCGCGACGCCGCCCTCGAGCGCGATGACTCCGACGGCTACGTTTTGGTGCGTCCGCTTTTCGCGGCGCTGCCAAAATTCGAAGGCGCCGAGCCCTCCATGGAGCTATTTTTCCCCGACCTGGTGCGCTCCGTCGATGTCGCCACCGAACTAAAGCGAGTAAGTACGTTGCAATTTGCACCTGCCGATCGCCAGCGAAATACCAGCGACTTGAGCGTCGAAGAAGTCGCACGTCGCCGTGCTGCCGCCATGCCCGGTACCGTTCCGAATGATGCCGACGCCATCGCCGCTCTCACCGAAGGGGAGCGTCGCATCGCCGAAAAGAACGCGCGTGCCGCGGAGGCCTCGTTTCAAAAAGTTGTCGCCAAGTATCCAGACCAGCCGCGCGCCTGGTATGGCCTTGGGCTGGTTGCTCTGCTCGATCATGATGGTCCGCGTGCGAAAGAAGTTTTCGGCCGTCTAACCGCCGGAGAGCACGCCGCTACTTCTGATCCCATGGTCCTGGCCTGGTCGCATATTTACCTCGCACGGATTTATGATGGTGAAGGCCAACCGCGTCAGGCCGAGGCGGAGTATCAGGCGGCCTTGACGGTGGAGGGTGGCCCGGAGCAGGCCCGTCAGGCCGCGCAAAAAGGTTTGGCCGATACGGCTCGTGAAAAGTCCGTGGAACGCCCGTGAATTTCCGGCGTGCAAATCGATTTTAAAGGAAACAACACCAATCCGGTGTGAGCCCGCACACCCGATGGTGAACTCTACAGGAGAAATGACACATGAAGGTAAAGTGCAACACGTGGCTCACAACGGGCGCGCTGGTGGCGTTTATGCTGGCAGCAGCCCAAGGGGCCTTAGCGCAGAATCCTCCGCCGGCCCCTACACCAGGTAATAACCAGAATCCGCCCGCGACATCGACGGACAAAACGAAAACTCCGCCAAACAATTCGCTCACGCTCGATGATCCTAATGCCGCGCCCGTCAATGCTGAAGAAGATGCAGCCTTCAAGGCCCTTTCAGATCCGGCACACGATCAAGCCAAGCGCATTGAACTAGGCGAAGCTTTTTTGCAGAAATATCCAAACAGCCGTTATCGCTCGCCGGTGTACGGCACCCTCGTGATGGCTTATGTCCAAAGCGGCCAGGTGCAAAAAATGGAAGAGGTCGCCGACAAGGAGATCGCGCTGAACCCTAACGACGTTCAAGTTTTGGCGGTAGTCGGCCAGACGCTTCCACGAGCCATGAATTCAAAAACTCCTGAGCCCGATAAGGTATTGGCCAAAGCCGAGCAGTACTCTAAAAAGGCTATCGAACTGACGCCCACCTTACCGAAGCCTGCCGCCGTCACTGACGATGCTTTTTCCACCGCCAAGAACCAGACCTTGGGTATGGCCCACGGAGGTCTCGGCCTCGTGTACATCAGGAAAGGCAATTTCAAAGATGCCATTCCGGAGTTGAATCAAGCCGTAACCATCGACCCCACGCCCGATCCCGTAAACTATTACTTGCTGGGGATTGCCAATGCGAAAACCTCGCATTTCGACGATTCCGCGGCTGCTTATAACAAATGCGCTGCGATCGTTGGCGCCATGCAGGAAACCTGCAAAAAGGGTGCGGAGGAAGCCAAGAAACTTGGAGCCACCCAACTCAGCGCGCCAAAGTAACGCCTCATTCGGATTGCCGCTCTGTGCGTGAGATGACACCCACTGATGACGCGCTTCTAGAACAGCGCTTGGGCCACAAATTTGCCCGCCCCGCACTGTTGCACGACGCGTTGACGCACAGCTCGGCAGTCCCCGAAATACGTGCCAGTCAGGGCGAATCGTACAACGTCAGAGCCGCCGTAAATAACGAACGCCTCGAATTTCTTGGCGATGCCGTGCTGGAACTGCTCACCAGCGAATATCTTCTGGAGGCCTTTCCGGATTGGACGGAAGGCCAACTCTCCAAAAGCCGCGCCCGACTCGTAAATGCACACTCGCTTGAGGCCGTCGCGCGACGCTTGCGCCTCGGCGATCACCTGCGCCTCGGCCGCGGTGAAGAAAAAACCGGCGGCCGCGAAAAGCAGACTCTTCTGGCGGACGCTTTCGAAGCTGTGCTGGCTGCCATTTATCTGGACGCCGGCTTGGCTGCCGCGCGAGAAGTTTTGCGCCATACCCTTTTTGAGCAAGCGTTGGAAGAAGCCGGCGAGCGCATGGCCGAATCCGACCGCAAGTCCGCGCTTCAGGAACTTTTACAATCGCGCGGCCAAGTCCCCGCGGAATACCGTGTAGTCGGCGAATCCGGCCCGGATCATCAGAAAATTTTTAAAATCGAAGTTTGGGTGAATGGTTCGCGCGTCGCAAGCGCTGAGGGCGGCACAAAAAAAGAAGCCGAGCAACGCGCCGCTCGTAAGGCGCTCACGCTGTTAGAGCTTGCGAAATAATTGCGCTTGCTGCCACAGTGATTGCTTAACAGACGCGTCGCACGCTGTAATTTTCAACGAGTCACCCTGGAGGCTGGAACGCGATGGCGGACCGCACAGAAGTTCCGGTCGAAGGCGCACTACCCGAAAACGCGGCACCTGGAAATCTTCCCGCCGAAAACACGCCGGACGGAGAACAATCTCCTCCGCGGACAAAACATTCCTCTATCTACCGCGAGCAAACCACTTTTTCCGAATATCTCGAATCCCTGCTCGTCACCATTATCCTGGCGCTTTTTGGCACCAGTTTTATCGTGCAAGCCTTCAAAATTCCCTCCGCTTCCATGGAAAAAACTCTGTTAATCGGCGACCATCTGCTGGTCAACAAATTTATCTTTGGCGGCCAGGGCACCTGGTATGAAAAGTTCCTGCCGTACCGTTCTTTGCAGCGCGGCGACATCATCGTTTTCAAATATCCTTATCTTGACCATCCGCATTACGTGAAACGTGTCATCGGTTTGCCCGGCGACCATGTAAAGCTCGTCGACCAACAGCTGTACATCAATGGCCAGCCGTTGAACGAGCCTTACGTCGTGCACGACCCTTCCGTCCCCTACGACCCATTCAACTATTCTTTTCCGCCTCTGCGCGACCAGATGATCCCCCTTAATGTCATCAACGAGTGGCGCCCCCAGTTGCGCAAGTATGTTCAAGGAGATGAAATGGTCGTTCCCCCCGGCAAATATTTCGTCATGGGAGATAATCGCGATCATAGCCAGGACAGTCGCTACTGGGGATTTGTCGATCGCGACGCCATTATGGGCCATCCCTTTTTTATATATTGGTCCGTCGACGCCACCAGTTCCGACTACGCTGGCGACAGCACTTTCTGGCAGCGTCTAGTGGGCATCTTCGATACCCTGATACATCTTCCCGCACGCACCCGCTGGCATAGAATGTTTCACGCCGTCCATTAGCAGCTAATCGCGTGATTCGATCGCAATGACCGAAGGGAAGACAACGCCTGCTGCACCTCTCAAGACTCTGCGCTCTACACATTTTCGCCTTAGTCTGCGAGACTTTTGACCGTGACCAATTTGCGGAATTCCTGGAAGATTGCCCTTTGGGTGGCCGCCATTCTCGTGGCCGCTCAAATCGCTGCCTCTATTTCCGTACGCACCACTCGTGTTCACAATTATTTCAGCGCCCGTCTGGAAGACGCCTTCGGCCGCCCCGTGCAGGTGAAACATTTCAACATTGAAATCCTGCCCAGTCCTCGCATCTATGCCAGTGGCGTAACAGTAGGTGAGGATCCCGCGTTTGGTTATGAATATTTTCTCCACGCGGAACAGCTGACCGCCGGCCTCCGCTGGTCTGGTTTTTTTCGCGGCCGTTTTGAATTTGGCACTTTGAGTCTGGCCCAACCGAGCCTCACTCTCGTCAGGAACAGTGAAGGCCGTTGGAATTTGGAAGATTGGCTGCCCCCAGCCAAACGTCCAGGAGCTGTAACTGCTCCGGTCTACGGGCCCAGTCGCGCTCCCACCATCGCCAACCGCTTGGAGAAAATCGAAATCGACGACGGCCGGATCAATTTCAAAAAAACCGATATCAAGCAGCCTTTTGCTTTGATTTCGGTACGCGGTTCCGTGGAACAGATTTCGCCTGGGCGTTGGAAGCTGGCGCTTGAGGCTCAACCTTGGCGCAGTGGCGTGGTTTTGCAATCAGCCGGAACCGTGCAAGTTCGTGGCGATATTGCCGGCACTTCCGCCCGCTTGCAACCTGCCTCCTTCGCGGTGCGCTGGAATAAAGTTTCGCTCGCGGATTTGTTTCGCCTCCTGCACGGAAAGGATTACGGGGTGCGCGGTACTTTTGAGTTGGAGGCTACCGCCAAGAGTGGCGCTCCCCCCGATACAACCGATTCCGCAAATATTGATTCCTCCAGCGATTCTTTTGTCGGCGGAGATTGGTCCTACTCACTGAGGGCTTCTGCCGCTCAAATCCATCGCTGGGATCTCACCGAGCGATCCGACAATCCCGCGCTTACTGCTAATGTTCAAGGGCGTTGCAATGTCGCGTTAAAAAAACTCGTCGCGGAAACACTGTCCATCGAGACGCCGCTATCGAATCTACAGGGCACGGCAGAATTTCTCAGTGCAGCGAATCCGTTCATGCAGATTAAATTCGAGTCCGCCGGCGTGCAGGCCGCGGACATTCTCTCCTGGTACCGTGCATTTCACCCGGATGTGGCAGACGCAATCTTCGCCGACCAATTTTTCACCGGCAGCCTGCAACTGCAGGCTTGGCCCTTTGAACTCCAAGAAATAAATGTGTCCAGCTTTGGCGGTGCGGTGAATCAGCGTAGCGCCGAAGATGTTCTGAGAATTGGACCATTGCACGCTGCTCTCAATCGAAACAGGCTGGTGATGGATCCCGTCCATGTTGCGCTCGTCAGCAACTCTCCAACATCGCCCCCCGCTTCGGTCAGTCGACTGACTAAACTCCACGCCTCGGCTGAGTCCAATGGTGAGGCAAGCCTCACGTTGGTCCACGATTTTGCTTCGCACGCCGGGGGCATTGGTATTCAGGGCCATGTTGATAACGCCGAAAAGTTTTTGAAGATCGCCTCTGCCTTCGGACACACACTCAATCATGGCTGGGACCTCACCGGCCCCGCGCGCGTCGACATGCGCCGCCAATGGAGTTCCATGTTTCCCGGTACGTGGGTTGGCACCGCGGAAGTGACTGACGCGCAACTTGCAGCCGCCGGCTTAAATCAGCCCGTGCAACTTCATAAAGCGCGGCTGGAATGGAAAAACGGAATCCGTGTCGCGCAGATCGGTCAAGTGGAAGGATTTGGTGCTACCTGGTCCGGCAACATCGCCGAAGTATTCTCACCCGATCCTGAACAGCAGGGTATCTGGAACGTTCAACTTCACGCCGATCACCTCGATGCCACCGAACTTGACCGTTGGGTCGGCCCGCGCGCCCGCCCCGGCTGGGTGCAACGCCTTTTGCCCTCGCTATTCAGCGGTAAAGCACAAACGGTTCCCGCCAGCGAATTGGTCCGCCGCTTGAACATCGCCGGCAATGTCCAGGTAGACGAGTTCACCATCGAAAAACTGAAACTACAGCAATTGCATCTGCAAGGCTCTTTGCATGACTTGCAGCTCAATGTATTCGACGGCCGCGCGCAATGGGCTGGCGGCACCGTTCGCGCCACCATGCTTGCAAGATTTCTTCCTCGTCCTGCATATGACGTGCATGCGCAGTTGGATGGCGTGAATCTCACTCAACTGCCCATTGATGCGTTGGTGGCCGACCGATTGGCTGGACTCGCTTCCGGCACTGCACACCTCAAGACCACCGGCGTGGGCCGCGACGAACTGCTGCAAAAACTCACCGGCGCCGGCAAAGTTCATTTGGACAATCTCGAATTTCGCGGCTGGGACGTGAATGCCAGCGTAGCAGAGGGTGAAGCGCATCCCGGAGTCTCAAATTGGCCATCTGGCGTCGGAACGTTCACCGTTCGCGACCGCAACGTGTTTTTAGAAGATGTACGACTGGATGGTGGTACTCAGTTCACTTTAATTGACGGAACGGTTAGTTTCGACCGCGAAGCTAATCTTGCCGTTGAAACCAGTTCAGGAAGACGCGCAGTACGCAACACCAACGGCCCCGGACAGGTGCTGAAAATTGTTGGGCCGCTGGATGGTCCGCGCGTCACACGAGAAAAAAGCGCCCCGCGTCAACCGGCGGACTGACTTCGCTGAAAAGCGAAATGTATCAGCAACAAGAATATTGCGGCATAAATTAAGTTCGCGAGGAGCTGTGAATGATTCGTAAGTTACCGCTAGCGCTCGTAATTTTCTTATTTTTTCTGCCGCGTACTCCCGCGCAGTCCGCCTTCACCCTCGAACAGGTAATGAGCACACCATTTCCCGCCGATTTAACGGCTTCCAAGACCGGCGGCCGCTTGGCTTGGACTCTCGATCAACAGGGCCGCAGAAATATCTGGGTCGCTGAAGCTCCCGAATTTCATGTGCGCCAGCTGACAAAATACGACACCGACGAAGGTCAGCCCCTGTCTGACCTTCATTTTTCCTCGGACGGCAACATTCTGGTATATGTGCGTGGGGAAGGAAAAAACACTGCCGGCCAATCTCCTAATCCCACCAGCAACACCGCGGGCTTCGAGCAATCCGTGTGGTCCATCGTCTGGACCGGCGGCGAGCCAAAAAAACTGGATGCCGGTGATTCTCCGGCGATTTCCGCTTCGGGAGCCGTCGCCTACATCAAAGACCACCAATTATGGCTGACCAAACTCGACGCAGCCGACAAGCCATTTCAAATTGTCGTACGCGGCAAAAGCGCAGATCCCCAATGGTCGCCAGACGGCGCGAAACTTGCCTTTGTTTCGGGCCGCACCGATCACGCTTTCATTGCCGTGTATGACCTGGCGAATAAATCTCTGCGCTATTTATCTCCTTCTGTCGATTCCGACCAGACCCCTCGCTGGTCGCCCGACGGAAAATTCATCGCCTTCATCCGCCACCCGGCCGCGCCACGCGATAAAGCGGAAGGATTTTTTATCGCGCCGGATGTGCCGGAACCTTGGGCCATCTGGATCGCCGATGCTTCGAGCAGTTCCGCCCATGAGATCTGGCAAAGCGGAAAAGAAATGAACGACTCCTATCCCGACATGGCCGGGGAGACCGGCGGCGGAGTGCTTAATTGGGGGGCCGATCAACGGCTGATCATCGCCAGCACCAAAGACGGCTGGCAGCATCTGTATTCCCTGCCTGCGGATGGAAAAAAACAAAATCTCACACTTCTTACTCCCGGAAATTGCGAAGTGGAGCAATGGGCTTTCTCCCCAGATAAGCGGACCATAGTATTCAATTCGAATTGTGGCAGCGCTAAAGAAGACATCGATCGCCGCCATCTTTCGCGCGTAGATGTCGCAGGCGGTAGCGAACCCGTCCGCATCACCACCGGCGAAAGCATTGAATGGAATCCAGTCGTTCTCGGCGATGGCAAATCGATCGCCTATTTAGGCTCCGACGCGAAACAACCCGCGCGCCCCTTTGTTTCACCGCTCGCGTTTGATTTTTCGCCGCGTTGGCTGGATTCCGGTACTTGGCCTGCTGATTTTCCCGCAGACCGCCTCGTCATCCCGCAACAAACAATTTTTCGTTCCGGCGACGGCCTCGAGCTGCACGCGCAATTATTTTTGCCCCCTAATATCAAGCCAGGCGAGAAGCGTCCAGCCCTCATTTTTCTTCACGGCGGCCCCATCCGCCAAATGCTTTTGGGCTGGCACTACATGTATTACTACTCAAATTGCTACGCCATGAATCAGTACTTGGCTAGCCGCGGGTATATCGTACTGTCCCTGAATTACCGCAGTGGCATCGGCTATGGCCGTTCATTTTTTGAAGCCCCGGGCCGCGCCGGACGTGGCGCTTCGGAATATCAAGATGTCGTAGCCGCCGGAAAATATCTTGCAGCGCGCAATGACGTGGATGCCCAGCATATCGGCTTATGGGGCGGCAGCTACGGTGGTTATCTCACCGCGCTCGGCCTCGGCCGCAATTCCGATCTCTTCGCTGCGGGCGTCGATCTGCACGGCGTGCACGACTGGCCCACTGACAACTGGGACGGAAAAAATATCCCGCCCGAACTCACCAAGCTGGCCCATACCTCCTCGCCAGTTACCGCAGTAGACACCTGGCGCTCGCCGGTGCTGTTCATTCACGGCGATGATGATCGTAACGTGATCTTCACCCAAACCGTGGACTTGATCGCCCGTTTACGAGCCAAGAACGTCGAAATCGAGCAGCTCATTTTTCCCGACGAAATTCACGATTTTCTTTTGCATCGCAGTTGGTTGGCCGCCTACCACGCTGCCAGCGATTTCTTTGACCGGCACTTCGGCGGTCCCTGGAAGTGATCTCTGACAATTAGAATTTCAAAAATCGCAGACTCGAAACGCCGCGTAATTTGTTTTCTGCTGACGCTGGCAACATTAATTAGCGTCCCCAAGCTTCAGCCCAGCCTCACCGCCACTCCAATCGCACGCACCACTCTGTTTCCTCGACTCCACGCCGGTCAGACGCTTACCTACTACATCCAATATCGCACCAAAAAAAACGTTAAGACCGAAAGTCGCGTCGTAACGCCCACCGGACCACAGGACGCCGAGACCGACGCTGAGTGGCTCTTGCGCGTGGAAATTTTGGATGTCCATCCGCAGGGCCAGCGCGCCGCCATCCACGCCCGCTCTCGGTTTCAAAGCGTCGCTTCCGCGATGGCCCAGAATAATACCGCGGCCCAACAAAACTCCTCCGGTTCATCAGCTCAGAACCTTGAAGCGAAATCCGTGGACTTCACGATTCTCCCCGATGGTCGAGTGGATGCCGTCACAGGTCTCGCCGATCTTTTTCCCGACCAGCGTCAGGTTTGGCAGGTGTGGCTGCGGCAATTCGCTATCGCCGGCGTTTTCCCTCGCGACGGTGTAAGACCTGGCCAATCCTGGAAATCCAGCGAACCTGAGCAAGCTCCATCGGCCATCGTTAAGCTCGAGTGGGAAAAACAGGCCACCTACGTTCGTGATGAACCCTGCGCCGCAATTCAATTCTCGGAAACGGGTATCGTCACTCCCAAAAATTCTCCAACCGAATCATGCGCGGTGGTCCTGACCAACGCCGTCTTGAAACAGAAGTCCTCACCGAAAGACACCACCCCCGGCGATTTCAGGCTTCATGACCTTCGCACCACCGGCAGCGCCACCGGCAAGAACGAGACAATCTCGTACATCTCTCTGCAGTCTGGTCTCATCGTTCGCGTCACCGAAGACGCCCAGCAATTCATGGATGTGCTCGTAGCTAAGGCCGACGCATCAAATCAAATTCATTACAATGTGCAAGCCACCGGCCACACCGAAGTCCTGCTAGTCGCCGACGCACCGGCATCAAAACCCTAAATCATGGCTGTGTGTCGGCCACCTACCAGCACAAAAGTCCCGCCTCTGAAAAGGATTGCGTCATCGCGTATAATCGAGGATTCGGCAGTCACCAGCAAAAATATCGGTTGCACACAGGGTGACCGCACTCAATTTGTCTCGGCTCCGAGGACCCTGCCAATGAAGTTCAAATTACACAGCAATTATCAGCCCCGCGGCGACCAGCCCGAAGCTATTGACCAGCTCTATCGCGGTCTCGAAGCCGGAGAGAAAGAACAGGTATTGCTGGGTGTCACTGGCTCCGGCAAAACCTTCACCATGGCCAAGCTCATCGAAGCCGCAAACCGGCCCGCTCTGGTGTTAGCGCATAATAAAACTCTCGCGGCCCAGCTCTATCACGAATTTAAAAGTTTCTTCCCCGAAAACGCCGTCGAATACTTCGTCAGTTATTACGATTTTTACCAGCCGGAAGCCTACGTGCCTTCCGCCGACATCTACATCGATAAAGAAGCCACCATCAACGACGAATTGGACAAGTTGCGCATGAGCGCCACGCGCTCTCTCTTCGAACGCACTGACGTGATCGTGGTGGCTTCCGTCTCCTGCATCTACGGCATCGGTTCGCCGGAAGCCTATTACGGCCAGATCGTCATGCTTGAAAAAGGCCAACAAATCTCCCGTGAAGCCATGTTGCACCGCTTCGTCGATATTCAGTACGAGCGCTCCGAAGATCTTCGTCGCGGCACTTTTCGCGTGCGCGGCGACACCATCGAAATCTATCCGCCGTATCAGGACCAAGGCTATCGCATCGAAATGTGGGGCCAGCAAATTGAAGTGCTGCGCCAGATCGATCCTCTGACCGGCGAGATTCGTGCCGGCCAGGAAGATTTATCCCGCGTTTCGATTTACCCCAAAACCCATTACGTCGTGCCCCAGGATCAAAAAGAACGCGCCATTCAAAGCATCTACGCCGAGCTGGAGTGGTGGAAAAAAGAATTGGAGAAGCAGGGCAAATTTGTTGAAGCTCAGCGCGTCACGCAACGCACGCTCTTCGACATCGAAATGATGCGCACCGTCGGCTATTGCCACGGAATTGAGAATTATTCCCGTCATTTGAGCGGCCGCTTGCCCGGCGAAGCTCCGCCAACGCTGCTCGATTACGTTCCGCAAGATTTTCTGATGTTCATCGATGAATCGCACCAAACCGTTAGCCAGGTGCGTGGCATGTTCAATGGCGACCGCGCTCGCAAACAAACGCTGGTGGACTACGGGTTCCGCATGCCCAGCGCGCTCGACAATCGCCCGCTCACCTTTGAAGAATTCGAGCATCGTCTTAACCAGGTCGTCTATGTTTCAGCCACGCCGGGACCCTACGAGCTCACCAAGTCCGGCGGCGTAGTTGTCGAGCAGGTCATTCGTCCCACCGGCTTGGTCGATCCTCAAATCGAAGTGCGTCCGGTGAAAGGTCAGGTCGATGACCTGCTGGAAGAAATTCGTATTCGCGCCGAGCGCAACGAGCGTGTGCTGGTCACCACGCTAACCAAACGCATGGCCGAAGACTTAGCAGAATATTTCGCCGAGATTGGCGTACGCTGCCGCTACCTGCACGCCGAAGTGGAAACGCTGGACCGCATCCGCATTCTTCGCGATTTGCGCCGCGGAGAGTTTGATGTGTTGATCGGCATCAACCTCTTGCGCGAGGGTCTCGATCTCCCCGAAGTTTCGCTGGTCGCTATTTTGGACGCCGACAAAGAAGGTTATCTGCGCAGCGCCACCTCGTTGATTCAAACCATCGGTCGCTGTGCGCGCCACGTCGAGGGACGCGCTATTTTATATGCCGATCGTCGCACCGGCTCCATGGAACAAGCCATCAGCGAAACGAATCGCCGCCGCGACAAGCAGACCGCCTACAACAAAGAAAATAACATCACCCCCATGTCCATTATCAAATCCGTGGATATGGATCTCGCGCGAATCGTCGAAGCGGACTACGTAACCATTCCGCTCGATGACGTGGTCCTCGACGCCGCCACCGCCAACATCAAAACCGGAGACCAACTCGCCGAAATGCTTAAGCAACTTGAAGTTCAAATGCGCGAAGCCGCCAAGAAATTCGAGTTTGAGAAGGCCGCGCAATTACGCGATCGCATCCGCAGCCTGAGACAAAAGGACCTCGCGGGGCTGATTAATATTGAACTGCCCGCCCCCGCCGAACAGGGCAGCTAAAGCGAAAAATCCCACATCCCTTGCAGCATCACACCGCGCCGCGTTTAAGCGCCTCCAGCGGATAAAACGTCCCACGCCAGATAATCCCGCCCTGCCTCAGCGTATACACCGTGGATCGCAGCAGCATGTAAGCGAATAACACCGCGCCAAGTGGCACGGTAAAACAATACAGCGGCGACGCGCGCATCACGATATCCACGCCCGCATGCATACAAAGCACAATCACCACGCTGATCCCTGCAAGAATACTCACCCAGCCATGCCCAAAAAACAGGCCCGCGAAAGGCAGCACGTTCATCAGAAACATCCCAACGATAGCTACCGCCACTCGCGTAACGCTGAATCCCGACACCGCGAAAAAGTTTTTTGTTACGCCATTTATCAGGTTGCGCGCCCCCGCGTGCCATCGCACCGCCACGGAATCCTGCGCTATTCCCACTCCAGACCGAAAACCGGCCTGCTTTACGATTTTTCCCAGCTTCATGTCGTCAACCACTTCCATCGCCAACCGCCGGTGCGTGCCAGCCGCCTCATACGCTGAACGCTTCAGCAATTGAAATGCGCCCACACCCACGTAGGCCCCCGACTTGGGATTAATTACCTCGGCAGGAGCCGTCGCCATATGAAAGGCCATTCCAAAAAACGTCACCACCACCTTTTCCCAGAAGCCCACCATTTCCACATCCCCAAATAATGACAAGTGATCCAGTTTGCGTTCAGTGACCATTGCTATTGCCCGTCGAAGCACATCGACCTTGAAGCGCACATCCGCGTCCGTAAATAAAAGCCATTCGCTACTCGATGCTTCATAGGCCTGCTGCAAAGCATGCGGTTTGCCGAGCCAACCCGCGGGAAGCTCCTTTACATGAATCGCTCGAAATCTCGGATGCAACGCCGCGAACTCATCCAGCATGCGTCCTGTCGCATCCTCCGAGCGGTCATCGACTCCAATTATTTCCAGTTCGGGATAATCGAGTTGGGCCAGCGTGGCCAGCGCACCCGGAAGCTTCTCTTCCTCATCGCGCGCCGCGAAAAGTAGAGAAATCCGCGGAACATCAGTCCCGGTGATTGGTGAGAAATCCTTGATCCAGGGGAGTTTTGACGCGCCGTACGCGACGCGCAAGCCAACAATGATCCAGACAAAAGCGATGCCGCCAAAAATTGCGAGCGCAAACGCGTGCATGAATTGGTGTCGGAAGCGGCCCTCAGGTTATCCTAGCATGACATGCGTGGCGCTTTGGCGATCATAGGTGCAGGACGCGTCGGTCGCGCACTGGGACGGCGTCTACATGAACTGGATTGGAAAATCGGCGCGGTCGTAACACAAAGTGAAGCTTCCGCGCGCAAGGCGATCCGTTTTATCGGCGCTGGAAAAGCACGCGCGACGCTCTCGCGTGAGGTTCTGGCGTCGCGACTGATCCTGATAGCCACTCCCGATGATGCGGTCGTAAGAGTTGCCGCGGAGTTGGCGCGAATTGGCGCGGAAGAATTGCGCGGCAAAGTCGTGTTGCACACCAGCGGCGCTTTGAATTCCAGAGCGCTTAAAGCTGTGCGGGACCACGGCGCGGCCGTCGGCTCGATGCACCCATTGCAATCCTTCAGCGGAGTTGCAATCCCGCCGCTCGAAGGCAAAGTTTTTGCCATCGACGGCGACCCAGCAGCCATTCGCCTAGCGCGGCAAATCGTGCGTGCTCTTGGTGGGCTGCCCGTGCAAATTGCCGGCGGCAGCAAGGTTCTGTATCACGCCGCTGCTGCCTTCGCCGCTGGACATGTGCTGGCCATCGAAGAAACCTCGACGCGCCTGTTGATGTTAGCCGGAATGAAGCGCGGTGAAGCCGTTCGTGCTCTCCTGCAGTTGACGCGCCAGGTGCTTGAGAATTTCGAGCGACTCGGCGCGCGCGCCGCCTGGACCGGGCCCTTAGCTCGCGGTGACTACGGCGTAGTAGCAGCGCACTTGGCTGCCATGAAACGTTTGCCCCGCGAATTCTCTAATGCCTACGCGGCGCTAAACAGCCTCGCCACGTTAGTCTTGTCGCCCGGTTCGGCCGGAATCTTGACCGCTTCGAATGGCGATGCGAAAAATAAAATCAGTCTTGTCAAAGCCCTTGTCAAAACCCGTTCCGCAGGAGGAAAAGGTTGAAGCAACCGCAAATCGCAATCGAACACACCACCTTACCAAACGGATTGAAAGTCATTATCGCCCCGGACTGCACCGCTCCCGTAGTCACCGTCGGCGTGTATTACAAAATTGGATTTCGCCTCGAGCCTCAGGGCCGCAGCGGTTTCGCGCATTTATTCGAGCACATGATGTTTCAAGGTTCCGCCAACGCGCCCAAGATGCAGCACATTAAGCTCATCAATTCCAGCGGCGGCGTGCTCAACGGATCCACGCACTATGACGTCACCAATTATTACGAAGCCGTCCCCTCCAATGCCCTCGAACGCGTGCTCTGGCTGGAGGCCGACCGCATGCGCGCCTTGAAAGTGGACGACGAAAATCTGCGCAACCAGCGCGACGTCGTAAAAGAAGAAGTGCGCGTCAATGTAATGAACCAACCCTATGGCGGCTTTCCATGGCTGGATCTTCCCCCCGTAGCCTTCCGCAATTGGGCTAATTCGCACAACTTCTACGGAGATTTTGCCGATCTCGATGCTGCCAGCCTTGTCGACGTGCAATCTTTTTTCAAAACGTATTACGTGCCCAACAACGCCGTCCTGTTAATCCTCGGCGATGTTCAGCCCGGCGAAGGCATCGCGCTCGCGAAAAAATATTTCTCCGATATTCCCGCCGGACCGCCTCCTCCGTTCGCCGACCCCACCGAGCCGGAACAAAGAGAAGAACGCCGCGGCGAAGTGGAAGAAAAATTCGGCACGCTGCCGGCCATGGCCATTGGCTATCCCATCCCGGCGCGCCGCACTCGAGATTGGTGCGCCATGACTTTGCTGGATATGGCCCTCCACGGTGGCCGCGCCGGACGCCTGCATCGCGAGCTGGTGTTAGAAAAACAAATCGCCGTCGAGGCCGACGGCGGCATCGACGACATCTTTGGCTACAACGGTCCCTCTCAAATGGTCACGCGCATCCTCTACAAGCCTGAATTTTCCGGCGAAGCCACTCTCGCCGCTTTCGACGCCGTAATCCGAGAAGTTCAGGAAAATGGCATTAGCGAAGACGAATTGCAGCAGCTCAAAGTGAAATGGCGCTCCGATTATTACTCCACTCTGGAAGGCGGCCGCGGCGGCCATATGCCTCGCTACGGCCTCATGCATCTCCTCGCATGTTTCACGCTGTTCGATGGAGAACCGCAACTCGTGAATACCATTCTCGATGGTTTCCAGGCTGTCACTCGTGAAGATGTTCTGGCCGCAGGGAAAAAATATCTGCGTAACGACAAGCGTGCGATCGTCTTCCGCAAGCCTGTCAACGTAGCCGCAAAGGAGGCTGCCTGATGGTCGCGCGCCCCGCCTCTGTTGAAGAAGTAGTTGCCATCGGTGTTCCGGCGCTCTCCGCGGAGCGTGCCGTAACCTGGCCCAGGCAAACCAAGACGCGCCTTTCGAATGGCCTTGAGCTCGTTCTCGCCGAAGCCCACTCCATTCCAAAATTTCACGGCCAGCTTTTCTTTCGCTCCGGGAACGCCGCCGCTCTCACGCGTGGTCCAGCCCTTGCAGACATGACCGCCACTGTCGTTCGCACCGGAACCGCAAAACGTGCCAGCCGCCAGATCGAAGAAGACCTCCGCCGCATCGGCGCCGATCTCTCCACCAGCGCTGGTCAGGACAACAGCGCCATCGCCTTTGCGGGCCTCTCTGAATACGCCGAGCAGCTTCTCGGCATGGTAAATGAACTGGCCCGCGAGGCGAGCTTCCCTGCGCCGGAATTCGAACGCGAGCGCCGCCAGAAACTCGAAGAAGTAAAGTTGGAGCACACTTCTCCTGGCTTTCTCGCCGGCGAACGCCTTCGCAAAGTTTTGTTTGGCGCGCACCCGTATGGCCAGGTCTCCGCATCCGAAGCGCAAGTCGCGGCTTACACTCGTGAAGACTTGATCTCCGTTTACCGCGATTTTTACACTCCACAAAATGCGCTGCTGCTCATGGTCGGGGATTTCGACTCGCAAGCCATGCTGAAAACCGCCGAAAAAGTTTTTGGCCCATGGGCAGGGAAGAAGCCGGACAAAAAAACCGCTGCCGCTCCTCCGCATCCCCATGGCCGCCGCGTCTATTTCGTGCACGTCCCCGGCGCGGTGCAAACCCAGATCCTCGCGGGCTGCGCTGCCATCACGCGCACACATCCGGACTGGATCAAACTGGGCCTGACCAACAGTCTCTACGGCGGCGCATTCAATTCGCGCCTGGTCATGAATATCCGCGAAGACAAGGGCTACACTTATAGCCCGCGCAGCGCTGTCCACCCGCTGCACGAGCACGGCTATTTTTCCGTATCCGCGGCCGTACGCAATGATGTCGTCGCCGCCTCCCTCACTGAAATTTTCTACGAAATGGATAAATTGCGATCCCTACCGGTGCCCGTCCCCGAGCTAGCCGATGCGCAGAATTATTTGACCGGGGTATTTTCCATGGGCCTGGCCACTCAGGAAGGCCTGCTCGGCCAGCTCGCCACCGTCGCTCTGAATGAGTTGCCGAATGATTATCTGGAGAGCTATCGCGCTAAAGTCCGCGCCCTGACCCCCGAAGATCTGCTGAACGCCGCGCGCCAGTATCTCGACTCTGCGAACATGCAAATTGTAGTCGTCGGCGACCGCACCCAAATCGAATCCCAGGCCCGCCTCTTCGGCGACCTGGAACTCTACGACGCCCAAGGCGCCCCACTAAAATAATTTCGCGCTTAGTTACGGGTCGCTCATAACCGCGGTCCTATTGCTGCAATCACCGTCAAAAAACCAGCACTTTTGAAAGTCTGGAAAATGACAGTCTGGAATTGCATAAGAAATGCGCATGGCAAAAGTAAAAAAACGCGTAGGGTGCCCCACCCTCAGCTTTATGGAGGGTGGGTCTTGTAACGTGGAATCGCCGCTAATTCAACCGCGGAGCTTGTATCACCATAGGCTCCCATCCGCATGCGCAAGGTGGCGCTTAAATTTGTTTGAGGTTCGTCTGTGCTGGCCGTGTTTTTATACGTTGTTACATAAGGTAATATAATCAATTATTATATATACATAACGACTCGTACACTCGCTGTTCACCTGAGTCTTTGTTTGCTTCTCGTGGTCCTTTCCTCCGCCACAAAAAAACCACCCGCTCAACCCGTCAACATCAACACCGCCGATTCAACCCTGTTGCAGTTAGTCCCCGGCATCGGTCCATCTACCGCCGAAAAAATCCTGCAAATGCGCAAATCCTACGGCGTCTTTAAGAGTGTTAACGACCTGATGGCCATCAGAGGTATCGGTCCAAAACGTCTCGAAAAAATGAGGAGATATCTAACCGTTGGCAAGCCAGGCCCAGCGCCAAATACCGCTCAACCCGCCAGCTGCCCCGAATGCGCGAAAACAAAACCCCACGCACCCACAAAATCGGCGCCCACAAAATCCGTCGCGACACAAAAAGCGCCGCCGCAGCCGTCATCCGAGCAGCCGGCTCCAGAAACAGAAGAACCCTAGTATTAATTTTGAGTTTGTAATGCTTGCAGACTTTTACAGCACTTGGTGTATTGTTCGCCGCTCGCCACCAGGAACTTCCAATCGCAAAGGCACCTGCTCCGCGATCCGTATGCCATACCCTTCCAGCGCCACAACTTTCTTCGGATGATTCGTCAGCACCCGTATATCCTTCAATCCCAGATCAATCAAAATCTGCGCGCCAATCCCGCTCTCATGTTGCACCATGCGCAAACGCGCGGGCTCGCGATCAAGTTGTCCCCGCGAATGAAAATGAATCTGCGGCAGCGCGCCCGGCTCCCCGCCAGTCTCCACGGAAAATCCGCGCCCAGTGTGATGCAAATAAAGAAACACTCCGCGATTTTCCTTGGCAATAGCGGCCAGCGAACCCGCCACCAGCGCGGAGCAGTCACACGCTGTAGACCCAAAAACATCTCCCGTCAAACAATGTGAATGCACGCGGACCAGCGCCGGCTCCGCGCCTTCCAGGTCGCCCCGTACCAGCGCGATGTGCTGATCGTGATCCACGTCACTGGCATACGCGATCATTCTGAAATTGCCAAATCGCGTCGGCAGCACCGCCTCCGCAACGCGCCGCACGTACCGTTCGTGCTGCATGCGATAGCGAATCAGGTCCGCCACGGTAAGCATCTTGATGTTGTGCTCTTTGCAAAACTCCAGTAGTTGCGGCACGCGTGCCATGGTGCCGTCTTCATTCATGATCTCGCAGATCACTCCCGAAGGGTTCAAGCCCGCGATGCGCGAAAGATCGACGGACGCCTCCGTCTGTCCCGCGCGTACGAGCACGCCGCCGTTCCTCGCGCGCAGCGGAAACATGTGCCCCGGCCGCGCCAGATCCTGCGGCTTGGTTTTTGGATCGATCGCCGTAAGAACGGTGATAGCCCGGTCCGACGCGCTGATCCCGGTAGTCACACCCACTCGCGCGTCAATGGCTTCGGTGAACGCCGTGCCATGCACCGACGTATTGATCGGCGACATCAACGGCAGGTGCAATTCGTCGCAGCGCTGTTCCGTCAACGTCAGGCAAATCAATCCACGTCCATACTTGGACATGAAGTTGATGGCTTCCGGAGAGATTTTCTCCGCCGCCATGGTCAGGTCGCCTTCGTTCTCGCGGTCCTCATCGTCCACCAGCACAATCATGCGCCCCTGCCGAATTTCTTCGACCGCTTCCTCCACCGTCGCAAAATGTGATCTATTTTCAGCCATCTTCAGATCCAGCTACTGCAAACGTTACGCCAATACGCAATCTATTTCGATTTTATAACGCTAAGCTTCACTTCAACCAAAGCAGTATCCCGTGAAATACCGTCGCCCCCACCACCGCCGCGCCGGGTATCGTCAGCACCCACGCGATAACAATCCGCCTCGTCACGCCCCAACGCACCGCCGATAGTCTTCGCGTAGCGCCCACTCCCACAATCGCACCGGTGATCGTGTGCGTGGTGCTTACCGGGATGCCAAAATGCGCGGTACCCATCAGCGTCAAAGCCCCCGCCGATTCCGCCGCAAATCCGCCAAAGGGAGTCAGCTTGGTAATGCGCTGCCCCATGGTCTTAATGATGCGCCAGCCCCCCGCCATGGTACCGCCGGCCATGGCCAGGTGGCAGCATAGAATAACCCAGTAAGGCACCGCGTAAGTGCTTAGCGCGCCTCCGGCCACGAGCGCGGTGGTAATAATCCCCATGCCTTTCTGCGCGTCATTCGTGCCGTGACCCAGGCTGTAGCCGGCCGCGGAAAGAAGTTGCAATCGCCGGAACCATTTATCCACGCGCCGCGGCCGCTGGTTCCGAACAATCCAACTGGTCACAATCGTTACCGCCGCACCCACAAACAGCCCAATCACCGGAGCCAAAAAAATAAAAACAACCGGCATCGTCCAGCCGCTCAAAATCAACGCCCCAAAACCAGCCTTGGCCACCGCCGCGCCGCCGTAGCCGCCCATCAACGCGTGCGACGAACTGGTCGGCAATCCCAGCACCAGCGTGATCAAGTTCCAAGTGATCGCGCCAAGAAGCCCAGCCAAAAGCACCTTCTCGTCCACCATCTCAATGTGGACCATCCCTTTTCCAATCGTTTTCGCCACAGCTGTGCCAAAAACAAAGGCCGCCACAAAATTCCAGAAGGCCGCCCATGCTACCGCCCGAACGGGCGTCAGCACCCGCGTCGAAACCACTGTCGCGATGGAATTCGCGGCATCATGCCAGCCATTGGAAAATTCAAAAACTAAGGTAAGCCCGATGACCGTCAGCAGCAGGTTAAAGCTATCCACAGCCATAGCTCTTCGTCAGGTGATCTGGCGCACAGACATGGCCATAGCCCGGACCATCACTGCACACATTCACGCTAGCAACACGCATCACTAAAATTCCATCGGTGGGTTACGCGCTCTTGAGGATCACGCCTTCGATCACGTTGGCGACGTCTTCACACTTATCGACAGCGGTCTCGATGACTTCGAAGATTTCTTTCCACTTGATGATCTGCACCGGGTCCCGTTCTTCGTCAAACAATTGCGCGATCAACGTACGGCACAACCGGTCGCTTTCATTTTCATAGCGATTGATATCGATGCAATGTTTCAGCGCCTTTTCCGGCGATTCCAGGTCCCGCACCGCTGCCGCCACTTCCGCCGTAGTGGACACCAGCACCTTAACCAGCTCGATGGTCCCAGGCCGCACCACATCCACGCGATACAACACAAAGCGGCTGGCCGCCGCGTCGATCAAATCGATGATGTCATCCAGTTGGCTGCACAGCTCGTGGATATCTTCGCGGTCAAACGGCGTGATGAACGTCTGGTTCAGCTTGGTCAATATGCTGTGCGTGATCTCGTCGCCATGGTGTTCAATGGCCTTGATGCTTTGCACCTGCTCCGGCACGCCCGTGTAGTGCGAAAGCATCTCCAGGAGCGCCTTGGCGCCCACAAAAATATTATCCGCCTGCGTGACGAAGAGGTGATAAAACCCCTCCTCGCGCGGCAGCAGCCGCTGCAAAACCCCTGTCATAAATGGCTCCCCTGGAAGCCCTTTTTGAAGCTCTAAAAGCTGTCAGACATTACCAGACCCATCGAACCCTAGGCAAGTCACCCTCGCCCCTCTCTTTTAGCACGGAAGGGCGTACTTTATTGTGGTGCGTCTATAGGCTATGCCGACCGGAAATTACTTTGTAAATTAAGCAGGCATGAAATATAGGTTTCAATTTGAACAGAATCTGAGCATTACTCTGATTCCTATCATAGGAGCCAAAACATGCGAATCCGCGAACTGATCGAAGATTTTACGCATGACACCGGTTATGCCTTCCGCATTTTGCGCCGCAGCCCCGGCTTCACGGCTACCGCCATCCTCGCACTCGCTTTGGGAATAGGAGCGAACACCGCAATATTCACGGTGGTTAATTCCGTGCTGCTTCAGCCGCTCGCCTATCCAGAGCCTGATCGCCTGGTGCAACTTGAGCTCAGCTCGCCCCAGGGAAACGCCAACATTACATCCATTCCCAAGTACATCGCATGGAAAGCGCAAACACAGGTTTTCTCGGATGTGGCCGCTTATGACGTCGGCGGACCGGGCATGAATCTCACTGGAAACGGCCTTCCTGAGCAACTCAAGGGAATCAACGTTTCTGCAAGTTATTTCCGGGTATTTGGCGTGCCGTTCGCCGTCGGCAGGCCGTTTTTGGATGAAGAAGACCGGCCCGGCGGCCCCAGGCTGGCCGTCCTCAGTAACGCCCTGTGGCATAACCGTTTCGGCGGCGATCCGAGTGTCGTCGGGAAAACGCTTGAGCTGGGTGGCGAATCCCACCAGGTCGCGGGCGTGGCCGCTGCCTCTTTTTCCGCCGATCCGCCCGTCGACATTTACGTGCCACTGCAAGCCGATCCAAATTCTACGAATGGCGCTCACTATCTGCGCGCCACGGCGCGATTAAAACCGAGTGTCACGCTAGAGATGGCCAAAGCCCAGATGACAGTCGCGGCCGCCGATTATGAAAGAAAGTTTCCCAACTCTCTGGGCCCTCAAGGGAGTTTCACGGCCGAGCCTTTGCGCGACACTGTTGTCGGCGACGTCAGAAAAGCGTTGCTGGTCCTTCTTGGCGCGGTTAGTTTTGTCCTGCTGATCGCGTGTGCCAACGTGGCTAATCTTCTACTTGCTCGCGCAACTCTCCGCAGGCGCGAAATCGCCATCCGCTCATCCATCGGCGCGGGGCGCGGGCGCATCATTCGCCAACTGCTTACGGAAAGCGTGCTGCTGTCATTGGCGGGCGGCGCGCTGGGACTGCTCATTGGCTACGCGGGCGTGCGCGCGCTCCTCGCACTCAATCCAGGCGATATTCCGAGGATTGGTCAACATGGTTCGCTGGTGATACTCGACTGGCGCGTTCTTGTTTTCACGCTGGCTATCTCTTTTTTGACCGGAATATTGTTCGGACTTATACCCGCCTTCAACGCCTCCCGCACCGACCTCAACGCCACGCTGAAAGAAAGCGGGCTGCGCTCCGGGTCCGGGCTGCGGCATAACAAAGCGCGTTCACTTCTAGTCATCGCAGAAATGAGCATGGCGGTGGTTCTGCTGGTCGGCGCCGGTTTGATGATCCGCACGTTTGGGGTGTTGCGCTCCGTGGATCCCGGCTTCGACGCGCACAACGTCCTCACTATGGAAGTGTCCCTCACCGGCGCGCGCTTCGAAAAAACTGCGGGAGTAAATCAGCTAGTACGGGACGCCCAGAGACGAGTCGAGACCCTGCCGGGAGTTGCCTCTTTTGCATCCACCTGCTGTCTCCCGTTGCAGGGCGGCTTCGGTTTACCGTTCATCATCGAGGGGCGGCCGCTTACCGATGGGCCATTTCATGGTGGCGGAAGTTGGCGCACGATTTCGCCGGGTTATTTCGACGTGTTTCGTATCCCGCTGTTGCGTGGCCGTCTCTTCACCGACCGCGACGACGACTCGGCGTCCCGGGTGGTGGTAATCAACGAAGGACTGGCGAAACAATACTGGCCAAATGGCGATGCGGTCGGACAGCGCATCCTCATCGGCAAAGGAGTCGGCCCGGAATTCGCCGAGCCGGCGCGCGAGATTATCGGCATTGTGGGCGACGTCCGCAATCAAGGCCTCGGCAGCAATCCCGATCCCATCATGTATGTCCCGGTGGCGCAGGTGACCGATGGTGTTACTGCGCTCAACAATAAAATCATTCCCCTCACGCTGCTGGTGCGCACAAAAATTCAGCCTTTTTCGCTTAGCGAAGATATTCAGCGCGAAATTCGCGCGGCCAGCGGCGGCTTGCCAGTGGCACACATTCGATCGATGGAACAGGTAAGAGGGGAGTCTACTTCACGTAGTGATTTCAACATGACCTTACTGGCCATCTTTGCGGGCATTGGTCTGCTGCTGGCCGCCATCGGCATCTACGGACTGACCTCTTATTCCGTCGAACAGCGTACCCAGGAAATCGGCATTCGCATGGCCCTCGGCGCCGGCCCCGATGATGTTCGTCGAATGGTGGTGATGCAGGGCATGTGGCTCGCACTTATCGGAGTATTTCTTGGCGTGGCTGCGGCGCTCGCTCTTACACGGCTCATCGCCAATCTACTTTATGGCGTGAAACCGTGGGATCCCATTTCCATTGCTTCGGTGGCCGCGCTGCTTATCGCCATCGCGTTATTCGCAACATACATTCCCGCGCGTAGAGCCTCACGCGTCGATCCCATGGTCTCCCTCCGCTACGAATAAGCAGTCAACGTGAGTGTCGAAGCTCTGAGTTAGTCACTAACTGACAAGTGCCGCGACATCGTGCGCAGGAAGATGTGCCACGACATCGTGCACAGTTTGTTGACACAGCATTCGTGAAAAACCAAGTTTGGGTTCAGCATCGATGGCATTTCCCAAGAGGAGCCATCG
>Ga0185299_10000558_pt1 | contig 96042 bp, 77 predicted proteins | sample PaiPotPPA55metaG_FD_128002 | JGI IMG/M metagenome (GOLD analysis project Ga0185299, IMG submission 128002) | Iron sulfur acid spring bacterial and archeal communities from Banff, Canada, to study Microbial Dark Matter (Phase II) - Paint Pots PPA... ... | reverse complement strand
CACACGCAGCCGGTCGCGTTCTCGTTGGCTCAAGGCAATTCGCTCCGTTTCCATAGGGCCCTCGGCCACCTATGAAAGCGGACATTTCTACTTTGCTCAAACCGGACATTCTCATTTTGCAGCGACACCGGCTTTCGTTTCGTTGACTTGCCCTTGACCCCAACCTAAGATGTTCGCCAAATGGCGGATTTCCCCACCCTGCTTGGACAGACCGTTTCCCACTATCGCATCCTGGAAAAGCTCGGCGGCGGTGGCATGGGCGTCGTCTACAAAGCTCAAGACACCAGGCTCAACCGTTTCGTCGCTCTGAAGTTCCTCCCAGAAGACCTTGCCCATAATCCCCAGTCCCTGGAGCGATTCAAACGCGAGGCCCAGGCTGCTTCCGCTTTGAATCATCCAAACATTTGCACTATTCACGACATCGGCGACGAGGACGGAAAAGCTTTTATCGCCATGGAATATCTCGATGGCGCGACCCTCAAGCACACCATTCACGGTCAGCCTCTGGACCGCGACCAATTCCTCAACATCGCAATCGATGTAGCCGACGCTCTGGAAGCCGCGCACGCTGCCGGCATCGTTCACCGTGACATCAAAACCGCCAACATTTTCGTAACCAAGCGCGGTCACGCCAAAATCCTGGACTTCGGCCTCGCCAAACTGGCCAGCGCAAACGACGTCACCGGCAACACCAACACTTTGGCGACTCTCGCGGATGCCCCCGAACACCTCACCAGTCCCGGAACAACTGTTGGCACCGTTGCCTATATGTCGCCTGAGCAAGTTCGCGGCAAACCACTCGACGCCCGCACCGATCTTTTCTCTTTCGGCGTGGTCCTTTATGAAATGGCCACTGGAAAATTACCCTTCCGTGGAGAAAGTTCCGGCGCGGTTTTTGAAGGAATACTCAGCCACGCACCCACACCACCAAGTCGCCTCAATCCCGAATTGCCTCCAAAGTTGGAAGACGTCATCAGTAAAGCCCTGGAGAAGGACCGCGAGCTTCGTTACCAGCATGCTTCAGATATTCGCGCAGATCTGCAGCGCTTGAAGCGTGATTCAGAATCGGGTCTGGCCGCCAGTCCATCTGAGCCGCACAAGAAGCGCATACCGTGGATCTGGGCCGGAGCGGCGACTCTGCTCGCCATCGGCGTGATTGTCGCTATCGTAATACCCCTCATGCATGCCCCTCCGCCGCCGAAGATCCTCCGCTACGTCCAAATCACCAACGACGGTATCGCCAAATGCGTTAATAATTGCGGCCCTCCGTTCCAGGCCACGGACGGCTCCAGAGTATATTTCGTCGAGACCCCACCAGTTGGCTGGGCAGTTGCTCAAACCTCTGTCGGCGGTGGCGAAGTTGTGCGCCTTCCCGCGACTCTTGGCGATGTTAAGTACGTTAACCTCTTCGATATTTCCCCAGACCGAACCCAGCTTCTGGTGGGCGCCTCGATCTCGATTGGACCGGAAGGTCCCCTCTGGGTTGTACATCTCCCTGACGCCGCCGCCCGCAGGTTGGGTGACCTGATCGTCAGTGATGCCACGTGGTCGCCGGACGGACGGACCATTACTTACAGCAAGGGCTTAGACCTATTTATAGCCAATGCTGACGGAAGTGGATCGCGAAAACTCGCAACCTTACCTGGACCCGCAGTCCCCCATAGATCCTCTTTCATGCCCCGTTGGTCCCCTGATGCAAGAGTCCTGCGTTTCTCTGTTAGCAACAACGGAATCCCTTCGCTATGGGAAGTTTCCGCGACTGGCGATGATCTGCATCCCTTGTTTGCTCCTGGGAGTAATCCTCGCGGAGTCAGTGAGTGTTGCGGAGCATGGACACCTGACGGGAGATATTTCGTATACAACTCCATCCGCGATGGCCTGATAACTATCAATGCCATACGCGAAAGTCACGGACTCTCCCAAAGGTCCCGGTCTGAACCCGTGCAGTTGACCGCGGGACCAATGAATCTTTGGGGGCCATCTCCCAGCATGGATGGCAAGCGCCTCTTTGTCGTTGGCCAGCAGTCCCGCGGCGAGTTGATGCGTTACGACTCCACGTCGCGACAGTTTATCCCTTTTCTTTCCGGAATCTCGGCAGAAGGTGTGGATTTTTCGAGAGACGGGAAATGGGTCACTTACGTGACCTTCCCCGAAGGGGTCTTATGGCGCAGCCGGATAGATGGAAGCGAGCGGCTTCAGCTTACCAACTTGCCGATGAACGCAGCCCTACCCCGCTGGTCGCCGGATGGGAAGCACATCGCTTTTTCGGGTTTAACGCCCGCCCAAATCTGGAATATCTTCGTGATTTCCGCCGAGGGCGGCAGCCCGGAACAATTGTTACCCAGTGAAAATTTCCAATTAGATGCGAACTGGTCAGCGGATGGGCAGTCCTTGTTGTTTGGCGAGTTTGCGGGATCCGCTACCTCCTCCGTCTATATTTTGAATCGGCAAACACATCAGGTTTCGACCGTTCCTGGATCCAAAGGACTGTTCTCTCCTAGATGGTCACCCGATGGCCGCTTCATCAACGCTACCACCCACGATGGCATCAAGATGTTCCTATTCGATATGAAAACCCAGACGTGGAAAGAACTCGACAGCGGCCGCACCTATAACTACCCGATGTGGTCCCGGGATTCGAATTACATCTATTTTTCAAACCTCTTCGAAAAGGGAACAACTTTTTACCGCTTACGTGTTGCCGACAACAAGCTTGAGCGCGTGACCAACGTAAATCTCACCAGAGGCGTCGCTTGGGGAACTTTCGGCCAGTGGACCGGCTTGGCTCCCGACAATTCGCCTCTCTTGCTCCGCGACACCGGCATGCAGGAAATTTACGCCCTCGACGTCCAGTGGCCCTAGTCACTTCGCGTTTTGCCCACCACCAGCGCCAGCCTAAAAAAAGAAATGCAATTCTAATCAGCACTCCAAGTTTCAGATTGTCGGGAGCCGTCTCTTGCGCTTCCACTCGTTTCATGTTAATGCATAGAAGCACGAGGTATACGCGATGACTCCTCCCAAATCCGACCTTCCCCAAGGCACGCTAGATCTCCTGATCTTGAAAGTAATCGCACTTGGCCCGGTGCACGGCTACGCCATCGCGCAACGCCTCGAACAGGTGTCGCGCGGCGTCGTGCAGGTTCCTGAAGGGTCGCTTTACCCGGCATTGCATCGGCTCGAGAACCGCGGCCTTCTGGCTGCCGATTGGAAAGAAACCGAGACCGGGCGCGAGGCCAAATTTTATCGCCTGACGCGAACAGGGTTGAAGCAGCTTAAAACCGAAACGGCCGACTGGCAGCGACTAATCGATGCAATTGGACTGATCCTTGGCATGGCCGATGGCGGTGCGCAATGAACTGGTGGAAGCGCCTGTCGCGACGAACGCAAATGGAAGCACAGCTCGAAAAGGAACTCAGCTTTCATCTCGAACAGCACACCGCACAATTGATCGCGCGCGGCTTAGCTCCAGGCGAAGCACGCCGCCAAGCGCGCCTTGCGCTCGGCGGTCCGGAACAGGTCAAGGAAAAATGCCGCGACGCGCGGGGCACGCGCTGGCTGGAAGACTTACTGCAGGACACCCGCTATGCGCTTCGCACCTTCCGGCGAAAGCCCGGCTTCACGATCGTTGCGCTCCTGATACTTTCGCTCGGCATCGGCGCCACCACCGTCATGTTCGCGGTAATCAATAGTGTTCTGCTAAGGCCGCTGTCCTACCCAGAACCCGACAGACTCGTCACTGTGCGCGGATCCACCGAAGCTTTCGGCGAGTTCTGGGGCCTTTCCAATCTTGATTTCGCCGACCTCAAGCGCCAAAGCCAAACGCTGGCCTTGGCGGCCTGGACTTATGGCGGCGGCACCATCAGTAAGCCCGGTGAACCTGAGTACGTGAATGGCCGCGAAATCTCCGTGGAGTTATTCTCCACACTCGGGGTCTCTCCCATACAAGGTCGCGCATTTCGGCCCGATGAAGATCGGCCGAGCGCACCAGCTGTCGCCATCATCAGTTATGGATTGTGGCAGCGCGACTTTGGCGGCGAACCCACCGCCATCGGCGGGTCGCTCGTTTATGACGGCAAACCATGTACCGTCGTCGGCGTCGCGCCCGCCGGCTTCCAGCTGGACGGAGACGTGGACGTATTCACTCCGCTGCAACAAAGGCAAGCCACCGACCCACGAATGCAGAATCGCGCCGCACGTTTTATACGTGTCACGGCGCGCTTGCGGCCCGGCTTTGGACTGGCCGAGGCCCGCGCTGAACTCGCGCTCATTGCGCGGCATCTGGCAGAAGAATATCCCAAGTCGAATGCAGGCCTCAACATGAGCGCCTATTCGCTGCAAAAGGAATTGGTCGGAGATGTCGGCTCGACGCTCTGGCTGCTCTTGTGCGCGGTCGGCCTGGTGCTGCTAATCGCTTGCGTGAATATAGCGAGTCTCCTGCTCGCCCGCGCCGTTTCCCGCGAGCGCGAGTTGGCCATGCGTGTCGCACTGGGTGCGGGGCGTGGTCGCCTGGCGCGTCAATGCCTTACGGAAAGCTCAATGTTGGGCGTTGGTGGAGGCCTGCTCGGCGTCGTACTCGCATTCGCCAGCGTTCATCCCTTCATCGCGTTTTGGCCAGGCAGCTTGCCGCGCGCCGAAGAAGTCCATCTGGACTGGCGCGTACTAATTTTCGCCCTGGGCGCCTCGCTCGTCAGCGGTCTTCTTTTTGGCCTCGCTCCCGCGCTGCGCGTTCCCGTGCGCGGCGCGGATCAGACGCTTCGCGCCGGAGCGCGCAGCATTGCCGGTAGCTCGCGCCGTTTGCACAGCGCATTTGTAATCTCTGAGATCGCCCTCGCAGTGGTTTTGCTGGTCTCAGCCGGAATGCTTGGGCACACCTTGCTCGCACTCTCGTCCCTCGATCCCGGTTTCAACATCCATGGCGTACTGGCCGCGCGCTTCGCGCTTTCTCCCTCCACGCTCGCCAGTCCCGAGCAGTCCCGCGCAGCCTGGCAGGACGTGCTCGATCGTGCCCGCCGCGTGCCTGGCGTTGAATCCGTCGCGCTGGCCGATATTATCCCCATGCGCGAAGGAGAAAACTCCCTCCCTTACTGGACCACCGCCACGCCCCCGCCACCGAATCAGGAGCCCGTTGCGCTGGCGTCCTGCGTAACGCAGGACTACCTGAAGGTAATGGGCATTCCGCTGCGCCAAGGTCGCTTCTTCAACGAACACGATCGCATCGATAGTGAACCGGTGGTCGTGATTGACGACAATCTCGCCCTACACGCTTTCGGCACGAAACACGCAGTTGGCAAGCGCATCTGGATTCCCGCCATGGGCGCCAGGCCAGCACTGGTTGTCGGAATCATCGGCCATGTGCGCCATTGGGGCTTGGCTGCCGATGATCAGTCGCGTGTGCGCGATCAAATGTATTACCCCTTCGCGCAGGTGCCCGCCCCGTTGATGCATTTCTTCTCGTCCATCATGTCGTTCGCCGCGCGAACAACCATCCCACCCTTGAATGTCGTCGAGTCATTGCGGCGGGAATTGCGCGGCGCAGCCGGCGATCAAGCCCTCTATGAAATCCACACCATGGAACAACTGGTAAGCACCTCGCTCGCGCGGCAACGTTTCCTCTTGCTCTTGTTCGGCATTTTCGCCGGACTAGCCTTGCTACTCGCGTGCATCGGCATTTATGGCGTCCTGGCCTACTTGACCGGCCAGCGCGTCCCCGAACTTGGCGTACGCATGACCCTCGGCGCGAAACCCCTCGATGTATTGCGCCTAGTCCTCGGACAAAGCCTCGCGATGATATTCATCGGCGTTGGCGTGGGCACGCTTGCCGCTTTGGCCGCCGGCCGCATCTTGAATCGCCTAGTCGAAGGAATGCGCCCCGCCGACGTGTCAACTTTCGCCATCACCATCCCTGTCCTCATCATGGCCGCGCTCTTCGCCAGCTTCATACCAGCGCGTCGCGCCAGCCGCATAGACCCCGTGACCGCCCTGCGTCAACAGTAGAGCGTTGGTGAGGCGAATACCGAAAGTTTTATTACTCTCTGCGAATCGCCTGTGTTGGATCTATATGTGACGCCCGCCAAGCCGGAAGCGCGGAGGCGCAAATGGCCACTAGAATCGAAATCAGTCCCACGCCTGTGAAGATGGAGATGTCAATGGGATGTACCCCGTAGAGCCTGCTGCGAATCAGCTGTGCGGCCCCTGCTCCGCCAGCAAGTCCCAAAACCAGACCGACCCACGCCGGTCGAAGCCCGTCGACTAAAACTAAGCGCAATATCTGATGCCGTTGGGCGCCAAGCGCGATTCGTATTCCAAACTCGCCTATGCGCTGTGTGACAAGATACGAGAGCACGCCAAACAATCCTACAGTCGCGAGCACCAGAGACATTATCGCGAACGCCAGAATCAGAAGCGCATCAAATCTCGCCGTCGAGGTGGATCTGCCTATGATTTGTTCCATGGTAAGCACTTCAGATACCGCCAGATCCGGGTTAATCGAAGCAATTTCCTCTTGGATCGGTCGCGCCAACAGAGTGACGTCTTTGCTCGAACGTATCGCTAGCGAACCGTAACCAAATCTGCCCAAACTCAGTGGAAAATACATTGTGGGTTCCGCAGGGCGGTCTACATTCGACAGCACATCCCCCACGATGCCCACAATTTCGAAATGGGGATGGCCTTCCCAATCCAGCACCAGTGTTTTTCCCAGCGGATCCTCGTTTGGAAAGAATTTCCTGGCCATGGATTGCGAGATCACAACCGACTTGGTCTCCGCGGTGGTTTCCAAGCTAGTGAAGAAACGTCCGCGTAGCAGAGGAATATCCATCGCGTCAAAATACATGGCGTCCGCTCCGCGAATTGCCGCGTCGAGCGACTCGCCTGCCCGCAAAGGTGGGCGGCCGAGGATGCTGAAGGTGTTGTCCTCGAAATGTCCATTTCCTGGAAGCACCGTCACAAATCCCGCCGAGCGAACACTCGGCAGGGTCCGCACTTGCCCGAGCAACCGTGCGAAAAATGATGCCTTCTGATCTGGCGTTTCGAATTCCGCTTCTGGCAAATTAATGCCCATCGTGAGAACGCCAGCCGTGGCGCAACCCATCTTGGCTGAACGGAGTTCCGAGAAACTCTTTAGGAGAAGTCCGCCGCCAATGAGCAGCACAACGGTCAGCGCGATTTCGAACGTCAGCATGATTTTGCGCACGCGCACACGGTTTTTGCCTCCGCCCAGTAAACGAGAACTTTCGTTGAGCGATTCAAGTAGCTCCTTGCGTGTGGCGGAAAGGGCGGGCCACAATCCGCACAAAATGCCACTGCTTACCGTAGCCACAACCGCAAAAAGAAGCGTAGCTTGGTCGATGTGAATGGACGTGGGGCGCGGCAAATCTTCCCGGAAGGCAATCAGCCATCGAAGGAGGGCGTAGGTAAGAAAAATGCCTAATGCCCCGCCTCCCATTGTTACGAGCAGGCTCTCGCATAATTGTTCGCGCATGAGCTGCCACCGGCTGGCGCCGAGAGCGCCACGCATGGCCATCTCTTTGCTCCGAGCGGCTCCACGTGCGATGAATAAGTTTGCAACGTTCAGGCACGCGATTAACAGTACGCAACATACCGCACCCATTAACATGTACAGCGAAGTTTTCACATCGCGCACAACATTCTCGGAAAGCGAAATGACCGTGGCGTTTTTGCCCATCAGCGCATCCGGAAATTGTTCGTGCACACGCTGTTGTATTCCGTTGAGATCGCTCGAAGCTTGTGCCAATGTGACGCTTGGCTTTAGCCTTGCATTGACGAAGAACCGATGATTACCACGGTTCTGCATGTCGCTGGCAGACACTTCGTGACGCACCGGAACCCAAACCTGCGTCCGTGTATCGGGGTATTCAAACCAGGTGGGAAGGATGCCAATCACCGCATAAGGCTTGCCATCAAGAAGTACGGTCTTCCCAACAATAGATGGGTCGGCGGCATAGCGGCGATTCCAAAACCCGTACGTCAGGATGGCTGTTCCGCTTGCCCCGATGCGGTCGTCCGCAGCGGAAAACAATCGGCCATAAAATGGTTGGACGCCCAGCATGGAAAACAGATTGTAGGAACACAATCGCGTGCCCAGTGCCTCCGGTAAAGCACCCCCATCTCCCGACAGGTTTGCCGAATCCTCACCGATAAGCGCCATTTGTTCAAAGCTGACGTTTTGCTGCTGCCAATCCTCGAAGACACCGCCGGACACCACGTTATACGCGCTCGGGAACTGCTCGCTCAGGTTGCTCTCCCACAAACTGACCAAACGTTGCGGTTCAGAAAATGGCAGTGGACTCAGCAGCACGATGTGAACAATCGTGAAAAGGGTGCTGGTTGCCCCGATACCTAGCGCCATCACCAGGGTGGCGACAATAACAAAGACTGGCGTCCGAACGAGCGCTCGTGCCGCATGGAAAACATCGCGGGCTAACCTTTCCAGCGATATCCATCCCCAGGTGTCCTGGGTCTCGTCCTTCAGTAGCGTAGGATTTCCAAAAGCCCGCAAGGCGGCGTGTCGCGCCTCAACGGGATCCATCCCCGCGGAGATGTTCTCAGCGATTTGTTGGTCGAGATGAAATTGGATCTCTTCGTTTAGTCTTTTAGTCAATGGGCGCGCAAGGAACAATGTTTGCAGCCGCAGCCGCATTCGCCGAATCAACGCCATGACATCTAACTCCTACGTTGTTTCCACAACCAGATTGATTGCCGTTGAGAGGCGGCTCCAATTGGCAGCTTCCTTTTGAAGCTGGGCTCGACCAGTAGCCGTCAAGGAATAAAATTTGGCTTTCCTTCCGGTCTCGGTTTCAGCCCACTTAGCCTTGATACAACCTTGCTGTTCTAACCGATGTAGAGCGGGATAGAGTGATCCCTGCTGCACCTGCAGCACCTCATCAGAAATCTGTTGAATGCGCTTGGCGATCGCCCACCCGTGCTTCGGTTCGAGAGAGACAGTCTTGAGAATCAAAAGGTCCAGGGTTCCTTGGACGAGGTCGTTTGGCTTTCCCATACTATGATTATCTACAATAAGGATTGTCGATAGTCAAGGTATGCGGTCGGCCGCGAACACGTTAAGCGATGGATTGCATGAACTGCCCCGTCAAAATCCTTTGACGCATCCTAATTGCGAGTATCGAAAGAGCGAACATGGCCAAGCGCATCTTAACCAAGCAACTAGACTTAATCCCGAGTAAAGCCCTCTCTCGACGAATTTGCGCGCGAAGCCGCGAAACCTGCAAAAATTGAACGCGGACCTGCAGGGAAACGTAAACACCACTCTCTGAAGACCCAGAAAACCGAGTTGGCTGGGCGAAGTCCTTCGCCGGACGGCGGCCGGCTCGCGTACTGAATCAAGAACATTAGCTCGAGCGTGTGGCTGTTGCGTGATTTTTGAGCGATCTAGGTTGTCCGAAACCACTGCGAACTGGCCGCTATGGGAGCCTCCCTCCGACTCCAACCTACCCAGCTCTCTTATGGACGTCACGCTTTAGGCACCACATTGGTTCTTTCATTTGGACAGAAACCGCAAAGGGAGTATTCACCAATGAGGATGGTCCGTCCTCTCGGCTCAGGTACAGGTTCACAAGTCTGCGGCGGAAGGACCTCATGATTTTTTAGTGAGTGGAGACAGGAGTCCCTGTCGCGAGGCCGTCCTAAAGAAGGGAATAAGCCATGCGACTCTTGATCTCTATGGGCGTTCTGGGTCTTTTCCTCGCCTCGTTCGCCCCTCATTCAACGGAAGCACCCACCGGTTTTGACAACAAAAGCAACGGCGTCGCGGATGATGCGACCCATCAGGCCGATCAAACGAAATTCGAGGAAGTCGAGCAGCTAAGCGATGGCCTTGGACCGCTTTATAACGCGCAGTCCTGCCGCGAATGCCACCAGAGTCCGGTTTCAGGTGCGGCCTCCCAGGTTACGGAATTACGCGTCGGCCATCAGGGGCCGGACGGACACTTCCGCAATCCGGAAATTCCGATTGCGCACGGAACCGAAGTGATCGCTGGCCGGTCTCTCGTGAATGATCGCGCGATTTGCCCCAACGCTGCTTTTCCTAACAACGAGATTCAAGAGCGAGTTCCGGACACAGAAACGATCCGGACGTTTCGCCTTTCACTGAATCTGTTGGGCGATGGTTTCGTCGAGTCCGTTGCCGATCAAACCCTTATCGATCTCGCCCAGCGACAATGCAAGTCTTCGCATCGGAAAATCTGTGGCCAGGTCCTGCAGGTCCCTATCGTGGAAGCGCCGGGACAAATGAGCGTAGGTCGCTTCGGTTGGAAAGACCAGCACGCGAGCCTGTTATCGTTCGCAGGCGATGCTTACCTCAATGAGATGGGCATCACAAACCGCCTTCAACCGGATGAGGTAACCAAACTTTGCAACACTGTTTCGGAACCGAATGATACGCCAGGACCGGACGGCCTCTCCGACATTGATCACTTCGCCCGGTTTATTCGCGCCACGAAAGCGCCCGCGCGTGATGCGCAGCTCGCCAACAACGCGATTGCACAGAAAGGCTCCGGCCTATTTGACAAGATCGGTTGTGCGACATGCCACGTCGAAACGCTGACCACTGCTCCCGCCGGAACAAAGATCAACGGCGGGACGTTCACGATTCCAGCCGCGCTCGGGTCCATCACTTTTCACCCCTATGGCGATTTCTTGATGCATGACATCGGTACGGGTGACGGAATCCTGCAGGCCACCCGCGAGCACTACGGCAACAAAGTCTTTCAAATGATGTCGGGGTATCTTGCGAAGCAGGATTTCGAGAGCAGTCGGAACAAAATGCGCACCGCCCCTTTATGGGGTCTCCGCTTGCGTCCCCGAATGATGCACGACGGCGCATCCCTGACGGTTCGCGACGCCGTCCTGCGACACCGCGGCGAGGCAAGCCATGCAAGCCAACAATTTGAAAAACTGAGAAGGGAGGACCAAGAGGCCATCGCCCAATTCTTGAAGTCTCTGTGAGTCCGTATCATCTTGGCCCATTACTATGCTTCTACTGCCTGCCCCCCTCACGCGCCCTGAGGCATCCTATTTTCGACAGGGGAAAGGGCACCGCATGGCCAAGCACGCTCTAACCAAGCAACTGGACCTGATCCCCACCAAAGCTTCCCTCGACGAACTGCGCGAGGCCGCCAAATCCTGCAAAAATTGCGATCTGTGGAAGCTCGGCACGCAAACCGTTTTCGGCGAAGGTGCCGCGCACAGCAAGCTCATGCTCGTCGGCGAACAGCCCGGCGACCAGGAAGATCAAGCCGGAAAGCCCTTCGTCGGTCCCGCAGGCAAGCTGCTCGATAGTGCGTTGTTGGAAGCCGGAATCGACCGCAAAAAAGTTTACGTCACCAACGCGGTCAAGCACTTCAAGTGGGAACCGCGCGGCAAACGCCGCATCCATAAAAAACCCAACGCCGCGGAAATTGCCGCCTGCCGCCCCTGGCTCGATTCAGAAATCGCCGCCATCCGCCCCAAGGTAATTGTTTGTCTCGGCGCCACCGCCGCTCAAGCCTTGCTCGGCAAAGATTTCCGCGTCACCCAACATCGCGGCGAATTCATCGAGTCCACTCTCGCTCCCTACGTCGCCGCCACCGTGCATCCATCTTCAATCTTGCGCGCGCCCGATGAGAATGCCCGCGACGAAGAAATGGTCCGCTTTATCGCCGATCTCAAGAAGATCGCCAGCGCCTTGCAATAGCGATTAAACTACCTGTCCATGCCTGACCCAGGAAAAGTGCGCATCGGCATCTCCGGGTGGACCTACAAACCGTGGCGTGGTGTTTTTTATCCGGAAGACTTAAAACAAAGACGCGAACTCGAATACGCCTCGAGGACTTTCAACTCCATCGAAATCAATGGCACCTTTTATTCCCTGCAGCGCCCCGCAAGCTTCGAACGCTGGGCGGCCGAGACCCCCGACGATTTTGTTTTTTCCGTGAAAGCTCCGCGCTTTATCACCCATATCAAGCGCCTGAAAGATGCTAAAGCTCCAGTCGCAAATTTCCTCGCTTCGGGAATTTTTAATTTAGGCCCAAAACTTGGACCAATCTTGTGGCAGTTACCGCCAAACTTCCTGTTCAAGCCCGAAGTGCTCGAGAACTTTCTTTTATTGTTGCCTCACGACACAGAAAAAGCATCGTCGTTAGCCCGCAAGCACGATCCATGGATGTCCGGCCGCACTGCGCTGAAATCCGATGCCAAGCGCCCCCTGCGCCACGCCATGGAAATCCGTCATGCCAGCTTTGCGACTCCGGAATTTATAAATCTTCTGCGTCAATACGATGTCGCGCTCGTTTGCGCGGACACCGTGGAATGGCCGCGCCTGATGGATCTAACTTCCGATTTCATGTACTGCCGCTTGCACGGTTCCGAAGTTTTGTATGCCAGCGGCTACGACGAGCCATCCTTGGATCAATGGGCGACTCGCGTCGGCCACTGGGCCCGCGGAAGCGAACCGGAAGACGCCGACCGCATAATCAAAGAAAAAGGTCCGCAGAAATCTCATCGCGACGTCTTCGTCTATTTCGACAACGATGCAAAAGTGCGTGCGCCCTTCGACGCCAGGACCCTCACCGCAAAAATAAACAAACTACTCGCGAAGTGAAGAAACGTTGTGATGAGTGCCAGCGCCGCAAGCCCTACAAATTCCTAAACGGTCATTCCGACCGGAGCAGGCCGGGTTGTGATGAGTGCCAGCGCTACAAGCACTACAAATTCCAAAACGGTCATTCCGACCGAAGCAGGCCGGGTTGTGATGAGTGCCAGCGCTACAAGCACTACAAATTCCAAAACGGTCATTCCGACCGAAGCAGGCCGAGTTGGGATGAATGCCAGCGCTACAAGCACTACAAATTCCAAAACGGTCATTCCGACCGAAGCAGGCCGACGCTTTTTCCCCTCGTTCGTCCGCGAACGAGTCGGCCTGCGCAGTGGAGGAATCTCTCTTCGATCCCTCGCGCAAGCCAAGCCCAAATTTTCCATGTCACCGTTCGCTCACCTGCACTTTCCGTTTTTCACACCAGTCCTATAAACACTCATTTCCGGTGGCTAGCCGGAATGTTGGTATCCCCGTAAATCTCATCGGCTTTCGTTGCGTGTTTCGTCCGGACAGGGCGCCTCGCCTTGTGGCAATTTCTTGTTGCGGCTCGGCTTTGGCGCGATTTTCGGTTTAGCACTTAAAGATTTTTTGGTCGGTTTCACAATGGCGAATCCTTCTCCCTACAAATTCGACGACTCCAAAGTCTTCGAAATTCCTTCCAACGGAATGGCCACCCATTCCGGTCGATTATTCAATTCGTAGCCCAACTCGTAAACCGCTTTCTCCAGCACATGCAGTTGCAACAACGCCACAATCTCCTCCCGGCTAGGCGGAAGAAATTCAGCGCCGCGCGCAGTTTTCAAATACTCATCCAGGTAACGGTCGCTTACCCACTTGGCCCACACTTCCGCCCACCCATTCAAATTTTCTCTATTTCTGTCGTCCACATTCACGCTGCCAGTCGACGCCAGCAACGGCGCATGCGCCGCATAATGAAACGACCGCAGCATTCCCGCCACATCCTGCAAAGGCGAACGCTTCAAGCGCCTCTGCGACAATGGCCGCGCAGGCTCACCTTCAAAATCAATAATCACAAAATCGACGCCGGTGTACAGCACCTGCCCCAGGTGATAGTCGCCGTGTATTCTCGTGCGCACCGCGCGAATGGGGCTGCTCAGCGCAGCATGAAAACGCTCAATAATCTGCGGCTCGCTAGCCAATACTTTCTCCACTTTCGGCTTCGCATTTTCCGGCAGACCAGCCTGGGCTTGCCGTAGCTGCCCAAAAATCCGTTTCGTCAACTCCACCAGAGCATCTTCGAAACTTCGCTGAAACTTGTCATCAAAAGGCTCCGGAGCAAAATCAGGTTCCGCGGCAGCAGCTGACGACGCCAGCGCCAGATGCAATTCCGCCGTTCGTCGCGCAAGAAGCCCCACTGATTCCAGAAATGGAGCGATCAAAACGCCCGCGGCATCATTGTGCGACTGCCCAACAGAGTCCTTCGTCGAGCTCTTGCCCATCTCATTATAAAAATTTGAGATGGACTTCATCGTGTATTGCCACGCATCGCCCTGATTCGGTACGAACCCCTGCAGAATCCCCTGCGTCATCCGCACTCCGCGCGCACCGCTATATTCCAGTGCTCCAAGCAACTGCGGTGTGTGCTGATAGTGGGCTTTCTTCGTGAGAAAACCACCCACCTCAAGATCGGGATTTACGCCCTCTTCCAGCCGCCGAAAAAACTTCAATATCAAGCGGTCCCCGTAAGCGACCGAGCTGTTGCTTTGCTCCGCTGTAATCGCGCGAGGACGCAAGCTCCCAGCCGCCCCAGTTTCCTGCATCGACAACGCGTGAGTATGCGACGTCACCAGTTCGCCCGTCTCACCGGTAAAAACCAGTCCTCTTTCAATAGCGTCCAACAAAAAAGACAGAAACGCTTCGTTTTTCAGCGCGTCGGTGAACGTCGCCGCATCTCCGCCATTCCGCCCCGAAACCGTCAGCACCGCAGACGTGTTCTTACCTCCGGGTGCCCCGGGTTCGCCTTTGAGGTATGAACCCGGGTCTTTGCTCACCACCAGCGGCACCGAATACAAATCCGAACCACCGCCCTCATACTCCACCTTCACCACAGCAATCATCGCGTGCAGCGCATCCCTTTGCAACGCAACGAAATCCACCACCTCCGCAGCCCGAAGCTCCCGAGCTTTACCTCCGAACCATCGCTGCCCCTTCAAGTAAGCAGGCAACTGTGCCGGCAATTCCATTTTTAAATTAGAAAACAGTTCTTTGCCAAAACCCGGCGCGGCCATAAAAATTCTCCATCCAACGGATTACAACGGTTGCGGCTCCTTGTATTTTTCCTTCGCCGAATTTCCCAGATATCTCTCTAGCGCGCGCCGCGCCAGATCCTGCCCTCCAAGTCCAAACGCAATCGCCAGCCCCAGCATCGAAGCGCCAAAAACGATCGAGAACGCCGCCAGCACTGTCTGCCGCGCCAGCCCCAGTTCCTCCAGCGCCATGGAGATCGCCAAAATCCAGATTACAAACCGAATCGACCAGCTCCAAATTTTGGGCGAGCGAACTCCCGCATTCACCGAAGCCAGCAGCGCCGCGCGCGATAAAAAATTCGCCAGCACCAATCCCAGAAATAAAATCAACATCGCGATAAATACTTCTGGCAGGAATCGGAACAATCGCGAGATCTGCTCCTGCAACCCCGCTACCCCCAAAACGCTGACGCCGATCAGGATGAATCCCAGCCACGTGATCCAGAATATCGAGCGGCTCAGCAGTTCCGTCATTGACGGCAGATCCGCCATCCGCAATACTCGAGAAGCTCCCGCATCCTCCGAAACGCGGTCCAATTTCGTCAGCCGCAGCACCGCCCGCAACATGTGCCCGAGCAGGTATGCCGCCAACAATCCCACCAGAATGATGACCACCATGACCACCAATCGCGGCAGAAATTCCGCGATCATATGCACCAGATTGTAGTAAGCCTGCTCTAAACCCTGCACGATGGTGACTCTCATGATTTCACCTCGACTCCTGCTTTCCACTTCTCCGTCAAATACGGCTTCTGCCGTTCGAACTCTAGGCAAAGATCTTCGCTCGCGGCTTCCATTTCCGCCGCCGAAGCATCGGCATATTCCGCCAGGAACGAATATATTTTCCCTCGATAAAGCGGAACCAATGCCTGCACCAGGTGATCCCGATTTATCACCGAATGATGGTACGACGCGGCAAACTCATACAGCATCGTCACCCACAACTCCGCACCAAACCGGAAAGATTGCTGATCAAGCGTAGCGATGCCCTGGATACTTGCAAGCGTTTCTGGACTTAAGATGGACTCCAGGATCGGTCCAAGTTCTTTAACGCCGGTTTGAAACATCTCAAACATTCTCTCGCGATTAAGCTCCATCGGTTCCGCGGTGACCGCGTGGTCCGGACCAAATGTAGGCACTACTTCCGAACCCTTGCACTCCATCCACGCTTGCTGGTGTGTTTCCAGCAACCAGAACAAACTTCCCACCGTTTGTCGCAATACTTCCACAAGATCGGGGCCAGCCCCGTCCGGCGGTGGCGGTTTCTCGCCAAGATAAACCTGGCAGCAGCGAAGATCGGAAGTTAACGCGGAAATTCCCATCCACGCTTCCGGCCGCGAACGCACCGGCTCTTCGTGCCACACATCTTCATTCAGGCAATACGCGCCAAGCCGGTTCGAAAATGCCCACTCGTCGGAATACAACTCGCGAATCCTGCGGCCGAATAGCGCGCGCGTCACCGGATACAAAAGATTCCGTGCCAGCAAACCCTGAAATTTATGGCGCGAATATAATGGCGCTACAAAATCGAAGCTATCGCGGAACGCCGGCCGCAAAAGATTCGCGACCCACTCCGGAGACGTACTGGAAGTGGCCGGCGATACTACCGCGCAAGCCTTGGCTCGCAACAAATCCGACGACGAAAGAATGGTGCGCAGCGCCAAGCCCGGCGACGGCACCCCATTAAATCCTGCTGTAACCCGGTGAATCGTCCGCAATGAGGTTAGCCCCTTCGAGTACGCATTATTCCCAGGCTGTCCGTCGCCGGAGCCGTCGGAACCGGAATCTTCCACCGCCCCGCCGTCAACGCTGATAATTGCCACGCGCTGGCGCACAAAGTTCTGCTGCAGACTTTTTTCAACATAATGCGCAGCCCGCCGCATGCTGTTGGCGCTGCGGTGCGAGAGGATCCCAACAAGCAGGTCCACCTCGCCGACGCTCATCAATTGACGAAGTAGGTCGTCAGAAAGGAAGGTTTCGTCAGCCAAAGTACTTCAACTCTCGCTTTCAACCGGGCGGAAATATAATACCGGGCCAACGTCGATAATGCGCAGCTTAAACTCCCAGCGTCAAATGCGCCGCAGTCGGAACCAGTAAAATTGATAAGGACCGAGCGTCAGCAGGTAGGGCAAATCGCCAAATCTCGGAAACAGGTTTCTGCCAAACATTTCAATGGGTATGTAACCCTTATACCGCTGCACATCCAATTCAACAGCCTGCGCTGAACTCGCCAAATTATTTACCACCAGAATTTTCTCGTTGCCCAGCTCGCGAATGTACGCCAACACCCGGTGATTCGACGGCCGCAAGAATTCCATCGTCCCCCGGCTGAACACGCGATAGGAGTTTCGCGTTTTGATCAACGCTTTCATCCACGACAGCAATGAGTGGCTGAATCTCCGCTGCGAATCAACATTCACCACCTGGTAGCCATACACGGAATTGGAAATCAGCGGTGAATATAATCGTTCCGGATCCGCGAAGGAAAATCCCGCATTCGTACCGCCATTCCATTGCATCGGCGTTCGAACCCCGTTGCGATCGCCCAGGTAAATATTGTCGCCCATTCCAATTTCATCGCCGTAATAAACGATCGGCGTCCCAGGCATGGACATCAACAATCCATTCAGCAGCTCAATCCTCCGCCGGTCATTTTCCATCATCGGTGCCAGCCGCCGCCGGATCCCCAGATTAATGCGCATCGTTTTATCCGTGGCGTACTCGTCGTACATGTAGTCCCGCTCGATGTCCGTCACCATCTCCAGCGTTAGCTCGTCGTGGTTCCGCAAAAAAATACACCACTGGCAATTTTCGGGAATCGCTGGAGTCTGATCGAGAATCTCAATGATCGGTTTGCGGTCCTCCAGTTTCACCGCCATGAACATTCTGGGCATCAGCGGGAAATGAAACGCGGTATGAAATTCGTCGCCGTCCCCAAAGTACGCACGCACATCCGCGGGCCACTGATTCGCTTCGGCCAACAACATTCTCCCCGGATAAAATTGATCCAGCCTCTTGCGCACCTCTTTGATTACCGCGTGCGTCTCTGGAAGATTTTCGCAGGAGGTGCCTTCGCGCTCTACCAGGTACGGCACCGCGTCCAATCGGAAGCCATCGACTCCAATGTCCAGCCAAAACTTCATAATTTCCCACATGGCCTCGAACACTTCGGGATTATCAAAATTCAGATCCGGCTGGTGACTGAAAAACCTATGCCAGTAATACGATTTCGATACTGGGTCCCACGTCCAGTTGGATAGTTCCGTATCGATAAAAATAATTCGCACGCCCTGATACTTCGCGTCCGTATCGCTCCACACGTACCAATCGCGCTTCGGGTTATCCCGCGAGCTGCGTGCTTCCTGAAACCAAGGGTGCTGGTCTGAGGTGTGATTCATAACCATTTCGATGACTACCCGCAGGCCCCGATTGTGCGCCGCGTTGAGAAAAACCTTGAAGTCATCCAGTGTCCCGTAGCTTGGATGAATGGTGGTGTAATCGGCGATGTCGTAGCCGTCATCGCGTAACGGAGAAGGATAAAACGGAAGCAGCCAGAGGGTGTTGGTGCCCAGTTCCTGAAGATAGTCGAGGCGCTGCGTCAGCCCGACAAAATCACCGATGCCGTCGCCGTTGCTGTCGCAAAAAGTGCGTACATGCAGCTGATAAATTATCGCGTCTTTGTACCACAGGTTGTCTTCTTGCAACGCCAACGGGGTAACTCTCCTTTTCAGCGCCTCATCAGCGTGAATGCAAGTTCACAATATTATCGTAACGGCTCAACTCGAAATATGTGTGCCGGCAAAGCCGCGGGATTCAGTTCCACATAATTTCTGCTTCCCTGCCAGATATATTTTTTATCTGTCAGCAGATCGTTCATCTCGTAAGACTCCCCGTCTGCCAACCGAAATTCTTTCAACGCCAAAGTAACCCAGCCCATCTGCCTGTTCACCGAATCCAGATTCACGACCACCAGGATTTTGTCTCCGCGATCCTCCGACGTCTTGCTATAAGCGATCAGCTGCGGATTATCCGTGGGATGAAATTTCAGACCATAGTTGTGCTGTAAAGCAACATGGTCCCGCCGGATGCTGTTCACGCGGCGTATCAATCCCTTCAAACTTTTCGGATCGTTCCTGTTCCACACCCGCACTTGATATTTTTCCGAGTCCAGATATTCTTCGCTGCCTTCGCGCACCGGCACATTCTCAACTAACTCGAACGCTGGCCCATAAATTCCATAATTGGCCCCCAGCGTCGCGGCCAGCACCAACCGCGCAATGAAAGCCGGCCGGCCGCCTTTCTGCAGATACTCATTTAAAATGTCCGGCGTGTTCGGCCACAAATTCGGTCGAAAAAACTCGCTCACCGGCGGCTCGGTAATCTCCGTGAAATATTCCGTCAGCTCCGCCTTGGTATTCTTCCACGCGAAGTACGTATACGACTGCGTGAATCCGAGTTTCGCCAGCCGGTACATGACTTTAGGCCGCGTGAATGCTTCCGCCAGAAAAATCGTATCGGGATATTCCCGCTGCGTCTCGCGGATCAGCCATTCCCAGAATGCAAAAGGCTTCGTATGCGGATTATCCACGCGAAAAATCTTAATGCCCTGCGAAATCCAGAACAAAATCACGCTCTTTAATTCTTCCGCCAGCGCCGTATAGTTCGCGGTCTCAAAATCCAGCGGATAAATGTCCTGATATTTCTTCGGCGGATTCTCCGCGTACTGCACGCTGCCATCCGCTCGCGAACGAAACCATTCGCGATGCTCCTTCACATAAGGATGATCCGGCGAACATTGAAACGCGATATCCAGCGCCAGCTCAATTCCGTGAAGCTGTGCTTTCTCTCGTAATGCCCCTAAGTCCGCCAGCGTTCCCAACTCCGGATGAATAGCTTTGTGTCCGCCGTCTTTCGAACCTATTGCCCACGGGCTGCCTGGATCCGACGCCGTCGGTGTCGTGGAATTATTCTTGCCTTTGCGCTCCGTCATCCCGATCGGATGAATCGGCGGCAAATACAAAATGTCAAATCCCATATCCGCCACGTATTCAAGGTACTCAGCGCAAGCGCGCAACATTCCAGGCCGCTCGGCAGAAGTTGTACACGAGCGCGGAAACATTTCATACCACGCGCTGAACCGCGCCCGCGCGCGATCCACGCGCACCACCAGCTCTTTCTCGTAAACCGTATCGCCCGTGCGCTCCCGGTAGTGCGACATCAGCGCAATTAAATCCTCATCTTCCGAGAACGCCACCGCAGCCGCGGCATCCGTCCCCGCAATCCTTTCCAGCCGTGCGCTCAGCGCATTCAACATCTCCAGGTCCGCAGACCTCGCGCGCTCGGCAGCAGCCGCCAAAAATTGCGCCCCAGTCTTTAAGTCCAGCGTCAGATCCTGTCCCGCGTCCGCTTTCTTACCCAAATCACGAGCCCAGGTTTTGAACTTATCCACCCACCCTCGCAAAGTATAAAAATAAGTTCCTACGCCGCCGGCCCGAAATTGCGCTTCCCACCGGTCATTCATAACTAACCGCATGGGTTCGTGTTGCCAATCCGCAGTGCCGTCTCTGCGATATTGCAGCGCCGCATCGACCACATCGTGCCCGTCGGCAAAAATATCGGCGCTCACCGTCACAAGTTCTCCCGGTGTGCGCGTAATTGGAAACCGTCCGCCATCAATTTCCGGCAGCACGCTTTCAATCACCACTCTCTGAACAGACTTCGGCGTATTACTCTTTTCAGTTTTTTTTTGAATGAATCGTTCGTCTGTGACCGTCACGGCGTGAAGTAACTTCGCTCCCAATCCCCAAGGTTCAGTCTTTGCTCATTATATACGCCGGTAGTGCAACGATGCTTCCAGGACCGAAATACTTATTTAATCGATTCAAATTCCAAATGCCATTTATTAAGTCAGTTAATTCTCTACTGGATTTACTGGATACTCCTCAACCACTTAAAAGCCTACACTCAACAGTGCTGCTGGGCGTGACCTCTGCCCACCGCGAGGCCCAAGTGAAGATTGCTCAGGTATCCCCCCTGTACGAAAGTGTTCCACCTAAAATGTATGGCGGTACGGAACGCGTCGTTTCGTTCCTGACCGAAGAACTGGTCGCGCAAGGCCACGATGTAACCCTTTTCGCCAGCGGAGATTCGCAAACTTCCGCGAAGCTAATTTCCGGCTCAAAGACTTCTCTCCGCCTTAGTAAAAATTCCGTCGACCATCTGGCGCATCACATCGCCATGTTGGATGACGTGATGCGCATGGCGCCCGAGTTCGACGTCATTCATTTTCACATCGATTACATGCATTTCCCGTTGTCACGCTATTGCGCGCTGCCCAGCATAACCACTCTTCATGGCCGCCTCGATCTTCCTGATCTAATTCCAGTTTATAAACGCTATGCGGATGCCCCGGTGATTTCTATTTCCATGGCGCAGCGCAAGCCATTGCCGCGTGCGAACTGGGTTGCCAATGTTCATCACGGCCTACCGATTGATCTTTTAAGCTTCAATCCCAAGGCGGGAGACTATCTCGCGTTTCTGGGCCGTATTTCCCCAGAAAAACGCGTCGATCGCGCCATCGAAATCGCTCGCCGCGCCGGAATGCACCTGAAAATAGCCGCGAAAATCGACAACGTCGACCGCGCCTACTATGAGTCCACCATCAAGCCTTTAATGGGCGATCCCAATATCGAATTCATCGGTGAGATTGGCGAAAACGAGAAAAGCGAATTTCTCGGCAACGCCTACGCCTATCTTTTCCCCATCGATTGGCCTGAGCCTTTCGGTCTAACCATGATCGAAGCCATGGCCTGCGGCACTCCCACCATCGCCTTCAATCGCGGCTCCGTTCCAGAAGTGATGCAGGAAGGCCTCACCGGCTTCATCGTGGATAATATGGATCAAGCCGTTGCAGCCGTAGAAAAAATTGAATCAATCGAGCGCACTGCTTGCCGTAACGTCTTTGAAAAACGCTTCACGGCCGCGCATATGGCCGAACGATACTTACAGGTCTACCAGTCCATGGCGTCGGATATCCGCCTCGCCACTCGGGCCACGGATATCTCCGACACCCCTCGTTCGCAGGCAATCGCATAATAAAAACTCTCCGAATCGTGGCAGGATAGGTCTGTGGCAGATATAGTTCGCGTCAAAGACCAATATTACGTTAAGGCCACCTCGGCGCTCGCCGACGACCGCACACGCGTCCTCAAATACGGCGACACTTTCGCCGTTCTAAATCGCTACGGCGACATCGAGCCGCTAGGCTTTGGCCAGTTCGGCTTGTTCCACTCCGAAACCCGCCACCTCTCGCGCATGACCCTGCAGTTAAATTCCCAGACTCCTATGCTGCTCAGCTCCACCATCCGCGACGATAACGCCTTCCTCGCCGTGGATATGACCAATTTCGACACCACCACCCCCAATGGCGCTGTCGGCCTTAAAACTGAACAAGGTTTGCCCCGCGAAACAATCCACCTTTTCCGCTCCAAATTCCTCGACAAAGCCACTTGCTACGAACAAATACGCTTGATCAATTACGGTCTGCAACCGCTGCAAATCTCCCTCAGCTTTCAATTCGAAGCCGACTTCGCCGACATCTTTGAAGTGCGCGGCACCAAGCGCGCAAAAAAAGGCGACCGCCTCTCCGACTCACTCGACGGCGATACCGCCGTCCTTTCCTACCGCGGCCTGGACAATGTCAGCAGAAAAACTCGCGTCGAATTCACTCCCAAACCCCGCGTGCTCACCACTCGCCAAGCCCGTTACGAATTCAATCTCGAGCCCAAGCAGGAGCAATCCGTTTTCGTCACCGTCTCCTGCGAACGAAATTTAATTCCCGTCCCCACCAATCCCTACCAGCGCGCTTTCGACACTCTGCACAACCGCTACACCAACGAACGTCTCCACGAGTGCCAGGTCACCACTTCCAATAAACGCATCAACTCCTGGCTGAAGCGCTCGGAAGCCGATTTGCGCATGCTCACCGATGGCAATCCCGAAGGCGAGTATCCCTACGCCGGCGTCCCCTGGTTTGCCACCGTTTTCGGCCGCGACGGGCTCATCACCGCGCTCGAAACTTTGTGGATCGCCCCGCACATCGCCAAAAGCGTTTTGCAATATCTTGCCGACGAGCAGGCTACCGAGGAAATTCCCGAACAGGACGCCGAGCCGGGAAAAATTCTTCATGAAATGCGTCGCGGTGAAATGGCCGCGCTCAAGGAAGTTCCTTTTGGCCGCTATTACGGCAGCGTGGATTCCACCCCGTTATTCATCGTGCTGGCCGCGGGATATTTTCTGCGCACCGGTGACACCGAATTCCTCTCCTCCATCTGGCCCAACATTCAAGCGGCCCTGCGGTGGATCGATATATACGGTGATCGCGATCACGATGGTTTCGTCGAATACGCGCGCCGCACCAACACTGGCTTGATCCAGCAAGGCTGGAAGGATTCTCACGATTCCGTTTTTCATGCCAATGGCGTGTTAGCCGAACCGCCCATTGCTTTATGCGAAGTCCAGGCCTACACCTACGCCGCAAAACGTTCCGCCGCCCTGCTCGCCGGCGAATTCGGCGAAAATGACGTCGCCCTGAAACTTAACCTGGAAGCCGATCGCCTCCAGCAGCGCTTTGAAGAAGAATTCTGGTGCGAAGAAATCGGCATGTACGCGCTCGCTCTCGACGGCAAAAAACAACAATGCAAGGTGCGCTCCTCGAACGCCGCACAAACGCTTTTCTGCAAAATCGCTTCGCCTGAACGCGCCGCAATAATGTGCAACCAGCTGATGTCCAATCAGCTTTTCTCCGGTTGGGGCGTGCGCACCATCGGCTCCGGCGAATTACGCTACAACCCCATGTCCTACCACAACGGTTCCGTCTGGCCCCACGATAATGCCTTGATCGGCTTTGGCCTCTCGCTCTACGGTTTCCAGGACGCCGTCGCCTCCATCCTCAACGGTCTTTACGAAGCCAGCCTCTATGTCGACCTGCATCGCCTGCCAGAACTTTTCTGCGGCTTTCACAAGCGCACTGAGTCCATCGGCCCCACCCTTTATCCCGTCGCTTGCGCGCCACAAGCATGGGCTGCCGCCGCTCCATATCTTTTGCTCCAATCCATGCTGGGCCTGCAGATCAAAGCCGCGGAGCGCCAGGTCTGCTTCTCCAACCCAATTTTGCCCGCCAACATCGAAGAAGTACGCATCGACAATTTAGGCATCCCCGGCGCCGACTGCGACGTAATCATCCACCGCTACTCCGCCGGCGTCTCCGTAGACATCCTCCGCAAAAAAGGCGACATCGAAGTCCTCAAATCCCTGTAGTGGAATCTTAGTGAACTAAGAGTTGTATCGATCCGGCAGTTTCCGTGTGCTAGGTTCAGTCTATGTTGGAGCTTATTTTCGAATTGCGAAGCGCCGCGATGCCAGCATTCTGCGAGAGCGGCTGATTCGTCGCATGCCGGAACGTCGATCTGCATAATCCTGTCACGATGACGCGAAAAATAATTCACATGGAACAGCGGCACACCCCACGGTAGCTTGAGCCCGTTCTGAAGTTCGAGGCCGCAATTCGTTAGATAACCGATTCAGTAGCGGCGGTAACAGGTATTTCCAAGAACCGCCTTCATGCTCAGACATAGCCTTTCTCTTCTTTTTCTCATGCTAATTTTCTCGTGGGTCGGGGAACCTGCTGGCCGGGCGGCGACCGAGGACGCACTGACACCAACGGACTCCACGCGAATACCGTTTACTATTGCTGACGGTAACTTCGCTACCTGGAGCGGCGGCGAGTTCGTGTTTGTTCAGAATCGTTTCTCCGGCGCTCCAATTTTCCAATTCTTTGACCGGAACGGGACGCAGGTTTCTCAGTTTACGTTCAGCATGCCCGGGGCAAGTCTCATCAACATCTATAGCAACTCTGTCGCTGTCGGATTGGACGGATCAATGGCGATAGTTGGAACGGCGTATACGGATAATTCAAGGGGCGGAATGTTTGTTGCCTGGGTCTCCCCTGACCGTCAGCAGCAAACAATTATACGCACCAATCCTTTCTTTCCGAAGACGGTGACACTGGCACCAGACGGGACGATCTGGGTGGCTGGCCAAAACAGCAATCCGCAGAGCAAGGACCGCGACTATAGCCAGAACCTCATTCGACGTTACGACAAAACCGGGAAGCTACTCGGGTCATTCATCCCTTGGTCCAGCTTAGGAACGGACCCTCCCACTCTTCCTGTATTCTATTCAGCGCTAGTGCCGCTGAAGCACGGAGTCGGGTGGTACTCTCCGCGCTCCCACACGTATATTGAATTCTCCACGGACGGCTCAATTATCAAGCGGTTCAAGTCGGCCCCACACCCGGATCACGATCTAACCTTTGTTGCCGCGTGCGACGACAGCAGCGTCTTTGCAACCACTCGCATCCGGAGTGCGGGAGGTCAAACCGATTGGGGAATCTTCACTTTCGACCGGCAGCGGGCCGAGTGGAACCTCATTCCGAGAAATGAGAGATGGGGCTGGCTGTACGGTTGTGACGGCACGCGCCTCGTAACCACCACAGATTACAAAACTATCTGGTGGCTTCAGCACACAGTGAAGTGAAATTCCGGGCGCAGCGTACCGCAGATTGATTCTGACGACGACGCGGTGTTCCGCCGGTCGCGTCACTGATCAGTGCGGCATGACACACAACATCACCCCGGTGTTTGCGTCGAGCGCCTGTCCAGAGCGCTGTGCCACGCGAATCTGTTTTTGCTGCTGATCGTACGACGTTACGCACGAGGCTGCGCGCAAATTGTCATCCAGTAAATCCTTCCTCGTAAATCAATCAAAGGTTTAATAAATGCGCCCAGAAGTAATGTCTAACAAAAATTGAAAAGACGCGGAGGGTGGCCCACCCTCAGGTTTTTGGAGGGTGGGTCTTGTAACGTGGAAACACCTAGGCCCATCCTTGATTCGATAGAGCCGGGGTAGAAAAAAGAACAAAAAAAAGAAGAGGCGGGCCAGGTCGTCCCGCCTCCTCGCATTCCCCTCTCGGGGAGAACCAGCTAGTCTGACGGAGGGTGACTAGCCAGTCGTGTGTTGGCCTGCCCATGAAACCCCACCCGCCACCAAAAAGTTTCGCTCTCCTTCAAAAAAACTTAAGTAGAATCGTTACGGTAGCTTATCGCTAGCTATCCACATCCAATCACCTGATGCCACGCACCTCCAACCTTAGCCCTGAAAATCTATTGCGTTTTCTACAGGTTAAAACCGAGCCCGCCTCCGCCAATGATATCGCTCGCGGATTACACCTCGGAAAATCCGACCGCCGCCCTCTTTTCAAAATTCTCACCAAACTCAAAAAACGCAATGCCATCGAAGAATTGCCCGGGGGCCGCTACCGCCTCGCCAAACGAAACACCGCAAGCGCCGTAAAAGAATCGTCCCCCGCAACTCCCCAAGCCAAGCGCCGCCCCGGCGACACGCAAGTCGACGTTGCGCAAATCAAAGACACGCAAGCCAAGCCGGCCGCAACTGTCTTGGCTCGCGATGAAATAAAAGGCCGCCTCGTTCTGCACCACGACGGCTATGGCTTCGTCGTTCCCTCCACCCCAGTACCGCAACTCGATGGCGACCTCTTCATTCCGCCCAGCGGCATAAATGGCGCCATGCACGGCGACCAGGTCATGGCCAGAATGAAACCCGCGTACGGCGTCACCGGAGCGCGCCGCGCTGAAGGCACCATCGTCCGCATTCTGGGCCGCGCGCATGCCACCGTAGTCGGCCTTTTCCGCTACGGCTCAAGCGGCAATATAGTTCTCCCCTACGACATTCGCATCCAGAACGAAATAGAAATCCCACCTGGTGATGAATTAACTCCCGCCTTGCGCCAAAAATTAGGCTTACCTTCCGCCGATCACCAAGCGAGTCGCCCCAAGCGCCTCCCAGTTCTTCCGGAACTCGACGGCGCGGTAGTCAATGTCGAGCTCACGCGCTACGCGCGTGGCGGCGCCCCGCCCACCGGACGCGTCGTCGAAATCCTCGGCCGCCCCGGCGACCTCGGCGTCGACATCGAAATCATCATTCGCAAGCATCACCTCCCTCACACTTTTTCCGCCGAGGTCCTGCAAGAAGCCGCCCGCCGCGCAGTTCCCATCACTGAAGCGGAACACCAAGGCCGCGAAGACTTTCGCGACCTCCCCATCGTCACCATCGACGGTGAAACCGCCCGCGATTTCGACGACGCCGTTTACGTCGAACGTGAGCCCGACGGCGGCTGGCATCTTCAAGTCCACATCGCCGACGTCTCCCATTACGTCCGCACCGAAACTCCGCTCGATCACGAAGCCCGTCTGCGCGGCACCTCCGTTTATTTTCCCGACCGCGCCGTCCCCATGCTTCCCGAATCTCTTTCCAACGGCATGTGCTCCCTCAAGCCGCACGAAGACCGCCTGGTCATGAGCGCGCTTATGGAATTCGACCCCGCCGGCAACATGCGCAGCGCGCGCATGACTCCCGGAATCATTCGTTCTTTCGAACGCATGACCTACACCAACGTAAACAAAGTCATCGAAAAAGATCCCCAGATGACCGCGCGTTACGCCCCCTTCGAAAAACATTTCGCCAACATGAAAGAGCTGGCCCTCCTCCTCAACGCCCGCCGCAACGAACATGGCTCCATCGACTTCGACCTCCCCGAACAAGTCATCGAATTTGACGACCAGCAGCGCATGGTCAGCATCGGTCGCAGCGTGCGCAACATCGCCCATCGTCTCATTGAAGAATTCATGCTCGCGGCCAACCGCGCGGTCGCTAGTTACTTGCTGCAACGCGGAATCAACTCCCTCCACCGTGTCCACGAAAAACCCGACGCGCGCAAAGTCCTCGAGTTCGAAGAGCTGGCCCGCGCTTTCGGATACTCCCTCGGCGTAGAAAATTTGCAGCAACGCGAAATTGCCGTGCGTCACGGGCGCACTCCCGCGCCGGCGCGCGCCGGACGACCCGACTCCTACGGCCACGGCCGCGAACGCCCCATGAAAGTCACGCTCCCCGGCGGCGTGGACCTCAACATCACGCCCCAGCATTACCAGCGCCTCATTCGCAAAGTCACCGGCAAACCCGAAGAGCGCATCATCTCCTATCTAATGCTTCGCTCCCTCAAGCAGGCGCGCTACGCCGCCGAGCCTCTAGGCCACTTCGCCCTGGGCTTTAACGAGTACACCCATTTCACTTCGCCAATTCGCCGCTATCCAGATTTAATCGTGCATCGCATTCTGAAATGGGCGCTAGAACATCCCGAAAGCAAGCCCCAAGCTTCAAATTCTCCCCGAGCACCTTCGCAGTGGAGCAAAACCGCCGCTGCATCTCTCGCGGGGCAAAATGAAGAGGCCAAACTGTACTCCCAGCATCAACTCGAGGAAATGGCCGCGGAAACCTCAGAAGCCGAACGTCGCGCCAACGGCGCCGAACGCGAATTAATGGATTGGAAAACCGCGCAGTTCATGGAGCAGCATCTCGGCGAAGAATACGACGCCCTGATCATTTCCGTACAAAAGTACGGCTGCTTCGTAGAACTCTTCGAAGTTTTTGTGGAAGGTTTACTCCCCATCAACGCCCTGGAAGAAGCCGCCGGCACCCGCGTAGTTTTTCGCGAAGCCGATCACGCCATCTTCTCGCTACCCGGAGGAGCCGACGGCGCTCGCAGCGGCCGCCGCAGAAATATCCCAGGTCGTGGCCGCGGCGCAAAACCAAAACAGCTCACTTGGAGCCTAGGCGACCAGGTCCGCGTCCGCGCCGAACGCATCGACCCCATGCGCAAACGCGTCGAATTCGCCCTGGTCACTTCGCCCCAATAATTTCAGCCCGAATAAATATCGCTGTGGAGGACGCCTTAATCCTCCAATCCAAAAAAAACGCGAAGAAAACTCTTCGTGCCCCCCGTCCAGTCGTCAGCACCTCCGCAATCCTGTCACGCCAGCACCTCCGCCAGCCTCTCGTTAGCACCGCCGCCAACCTGTCATTTCGACCGAAGCAGACCGACGCTTTTCTTTCACCTTCGCTCCTGCGAGGGTGTCGGTCTGCGCAGTGGAGAAATCTCTCTTCGTTCTCTCGCCAAAGTTGCGGGTATCCCAGCTTCGCAGTTGAGTCATGAACCTGGGTCTTCACGTTTTTATTTATTACTATTTCGATTTGTAGGGGTTTGCCCGCCGAGGTGGGTCTTGCCTTTTTCAAATAACGACCGGTCCAAAAACCGCCACCGCGACCCAGGTCAACTACTCTCGCTCCAGCGCGCTGGTCTCGGCACAACAGAAGCATTCGCTTCCGCCGACTTCTTCTCAGATTCCCTCTTTTCCTTCTTCCGCCGCACACGCACAATCTTTCCCAGCAATTCCTGTTGCGCGCCCTGTTCATCGCCTTGCCGCTGACCAGCTCCAGAGACATTCTTGCTCTCAGCGCCGGCACCCAACATTCCCTCACCTGAAATCCCCGCGCCTCCAGAATCCTCATCCTCGCCAATGCGCTTCGCAACTAGGTGATCCCCTCGCTGCATCAGCACCACATCCCCGGAGCGCATATTCTCCAGCTTATCCCTGCGGATCAACGCCACGTCCCCCGGTCGCACCAGCGGCAACAGGCTCGTGCCTCGCACATGTATCTCGGTACGCCCACTCTTCCTCAGCTCATCGGCAATCCGTTCAGCGTCGGCTTTGCGCCGCTCCCCGGAACCCGAATTATTTTTTCTGCGTTCTTCCATAACTCATCCAGAATCCAGCTTTGCATAGTCGCGGTCAATGAACCCCAAGTCCCAGTTGCCCAAACCCGCATTAACTTAGAATCTTATCGGTCGAAAGACCAAAACGATGTCTAGGCGAAGGCAAACGCCCGACTGGCCTATTGCCAGAAAAATTACTTGCACCTGAAATAAAAATTTGTCATATAGGTGGGGAGACTTCCCTCTGAACAGGCACGCCATGTCCACTCAACTCATCACCCAAATCATGACCGGCCTGCGTTTTCGGTACTCAGCCCTCAACGATATCCACTACGAAGCTGGATGGACGGACAGTTGGTGCCATCGCCGGTGCATGCACCCACACAAAACCCTCAATCGAAGCCGCTAAATGCGGAATGCCCCAGGGTGCCGGCTGGTACGTCTTCGCGGTCGAACGTGGCCAGCCACGAGAACTACTGGCAGCGGAAGACAGCGTAGCGGAACGCTTCCGCTTCGCGAAGTAAAGCAAGGCGCCACAGCTCCAAACTTAAACACCGAGTGTGCGCTATTGGACAGTTCCTATTTGGCCTCTAGTGGCATGCTTCCGACGTGATAAGAGCAGTTGAATCCTCGGCGCAGGTAATGGCGGCACCAACTGTTGGGTACGCGCTCATCGGATAACAGTGCAGTTTATGTGGTTGTATGTTCCCTGAGACGCGTGCGCCGCGCGGCCGGACCCCGGCTGAAACACGCCTGTTAGAAAAGATTCATGTACAAAGAGAGTTCGCCCGACACATTTGCGAAAAGCGCGGCTGGTAGCGATTGGCGCAACGTGCCACCTCACACAACAACACCGTAAATTCGAACCCTCCAAATACTTCTGTTATTCTAGAGCTCTACTGAATCCATCAAAAGGCGCGCTGTTCCGCTGAGAACGCCCCGCCATTTTTAGCCAAGAGAGGAATTTCGCTATCATGACTACGTCCTTGCAGCTACCTCAAACCTCCAAAAGAGCATTCAACTTCAACGCCGGCCCCGGCGCGCTCCCACTCCCCGTGCTCGAGCGCATCCGCGAAGAACTCCTCGACTGGCGTGGCAGCGGCATGTCCGTCATGGAAATGAGCCACCGCTCACCCGAATTCGAAAGCATCATCGCCGACGCCGAAACTCGCCTCCGCAAACTCTTGAGCATTCCCGACGAATACGCCGTCCTATTTCTCCAGGGCGGCGGCAGCATGCAATTCACTATGGCCCCCATGAATCTCTGCCTCCCCGGCAAGCCTGTCGACGTTCTGCACACCGGAATGTGGACCGCCAAAGCCATCGGTGAACTGAAAAAAGGCATTCTCCACAACATCGCCGCATCCGGCGAGCCCGAAAAATTCGCGCGCCTCCCCCGCCAGAACGAAATGAAATTTTCTCCCGACGCTTCCTACGTGCACATCTGCACCAACAACACCATCGAAGGCACCCAATGGAAAACGCTCCCGGACACCGGCAGCGCCCCTCTCGTCGCTGACATGTCCTCCGACATCGCCTCGCGCCCCATGGACATAGAAAAATTCGGCCTCATCTTCGCCGGCGCGCAAAAAAATCTCGGCCCCAGCGGCACGACCATTGTCATCGCCCGCAAAGACCTTGCCGAACGCGCCGACAAAAATCTCCCCACCCTCCTGCAATACCGCACGCACATAAAAGAAAAGTCCCTGTATCACACTCCCCCCACCTTCGCGATCTACATCGTCGGCCTGGTCCTCGAATGGATCGGATCCGAAGGCGGCATCCCCGCCATCACCAAGCGCAACGATGCCAAAGCCCAGCTGCTCTACGACACCATCGAAGACGGCGGCTTCTACTCCTGCCCCATCGAACGCGAATCGCGTTCCAAAATGAACGTAGTCTTCCGCGTAGCAGGCGGCGACGAATCCATCGAAAAACAATTCGCCAAAGAAGCCGCCGCAGCCGGCCTGGTAGGCACCCCCGGCCACCGCTCCGTAGGCGGCATGCGCGTCTCCCTCTACAACGCCGTCACCCTCGAAGCCGTCCAAGCGCTAACAAACTTCATGCGCGAATTCCACCGCACCCGCGGCTAAACCGCTAGCCTCAGAGCGTCGCGTCTCTCAAAAAAGGCGCGAAGAAAACTCTTCGCGCCTCCCTCTTAATTTAAACCTGTCCCGCCGTCAGCATCGCCGCAAACTTGTCATTTCGACCGAAGCAGACCGACGCCTTTTCTTCCACCTTCGCTCCTGCGAGGGTGTCGGTCTGCGCAGTGGAGAAATCTCTCTTCGCTCTTTCGTGCAGCCCCGCCAGTTTTCCCACTCTGGAATTCTTATGCGCGTTGTTGCCTCCGCTACCCAGCCCTCCCCTCCATCCTCCAATCCAAAAAAGGCGCAAAGAAAATTTCTTCGCGCCTTGCTACGCACAATTAAAGAAACAGCGGGTTACGTCGAAGGAGATAACGTGAAGCGGCGGATAAGCCAGCCGACAAAAAAGAGAACTGCGCCCGACACAAAGACCGCAAATCGCGGCGGGTTGCTCCAAGACGGGTCCATATCCTTGCCCATGTTGAGCAGAGGCCAAAGCAAAAAAGACCCAGTACCAAAATCCTGAACTACCTGAGCAGCTTGTGATGTGATTGATGGCAAATCCTTGTGCCGGGAACGATCCGACAGATCAGTAAGTTCCTGCTGAGTAAGACCGAGCGCCCCGGAAGATTTCCGCAGAAGGAAAATGCCTTTAACGAAAAGAGTGAGACTACCAAGTGCAAAGATCAGCGGCACAGCGCTAAATCTCTTCTCATAAGGCGAAAATACCCAAAAGCACGCGGCACCGATCCCTAGGCCCAAATACAGTAATCCGCGACGAGGATGATATTCCAAGTCCCCGGCAAAGTTTTTCCAAGAAGAAATCGCGTATTGTCACGGCGGGAGTTTACCCCACAATTATTCCTTTCGGCTTCGGAAATTGGCCACCAAAAATGAAAAGGCGCGAAGAAAATCCTTCGCGCCTGTAACTCGATCAATTGTCCTGCTGCGAAATATTTACGCCAAATCAAACAGCAACACCTCGGCCTTATCCACCCCAGTCAACTCCACGCTCTTCTCCTCCGAAATAGCCGCGCCATCCCCTTCTTGCAACGGCGTGCCATTGAGCTTCACCAGCCCCTTCGCGACCTGAATATAAGCGTGCCGTCCCGGCCGCAATTCATGCTTCACCGTGTCATCCTTATCCAAAATCGTCGCGTACAGCGCATTGTCCTGACGAATCTTCACCGAACCGTCCGCGCCATCCGGCGAAGCCACCAGCCGCAGCTTGGCTTTCTTCTCCTCCTCGCTAAAGTTTTTCTGATCATACGTAGGCTTCAACCCGCGCTTCTCCGGAACCATCCAGATCTGCAACAAATGCAGCGGATCCTTCGACGGATTGAACTCGCTATGCGTAATCCCCGTCCCCGCGCTCATGTATTGCACATCTCCCGGCTTAATCACCGACCCATTCCCCATGCTGTCGCGATGTTCCAACGCGCCTTCCAGCACGTACGTCACAATCTCCATATCCCGGTGCGGATGGTTCGGAAACCCCGCCCCTCCCGCCACGCGATCGTCATTCAAAACCCGCAGCGTGCGAAACTGCACATGCTCCGAATCAAAATACTCCGCAAACGAAAATGTAAAGCGGCTGTCCAGCCATCCATGGTTGGCATGCCCACGCTCATCGCTCTTGCGAATCTCAATCATGTAACCCCTCCTCAAACCGCCCATTACAATAGTCGTTATAACGACTATTGTCAAGAGGCAAATATCCGCCTCAAAACACTCCCGTTCCCCGCGCAGGTGCCCCAGCTCTTGAAGTTCGTCTGGGTGGCGCACCCCTAAATTACTAGAGGACCCCGGGTGGCCTACCCTTTGCGATTTTTGGTTTTTGCAAAGGGTGGGCGCTCCTCTCCGATGCAGGGTGCCCCGACTTCGCAGTTGAGTTATGAACCCAGGTCTTATGGTTCCTCTAGTTCATCTGTTCTCTAATTCATCCGCTCTCCAGTTCTCCCACCCCTCGAATTCCCGCCAACACCCCCTTTGGTGTAAAGTGGCATCAGGCACCTGTCCAGCGCCTCCGAGGTTTCGCATGGAATCCGCTCCGTCGGCCACCCAATCCAGAAAATCAGAGGGTTCCGCCATACCCCGCGAGACGCTGACCATTACCGACAATCGCACCGGTAAGAATTACGAAATTCCCATCGTCAACGACGCCATCCGTGCCGCGGACCTTCGCCAGATCAAAGTCGACGCCGCCGATTTTGGCATGATGAGCTACGATCCCGCCTTCAACAACACCGCTTCCTGCATCAGCAAAGTTACTTTCATCGATGGCGACGCTGGCATCCTGCGCTACCGCGGCTATCCCATCGAGGACCTCGCCGAAAAAAGCACCTACCTCGAAACCGCCTATCTACTCCTGCATGGCGAGCTCCCCGATGAAGCCCAGCTGAAAGACTGGACCTACCACGTAACCCACCACACCTTCATTCACGAAAGCATCAAAAAATTTCTCGACGGCTTTCATTACGACGCCCATCCCATGGGCATGTTGATTTCCACCATCGCCGCTCTCTCCACCTACTATCACGACGCCAAGGATATTTTTAGTCCCGAATCGCGCAAAAAGCAGACCTATCGCCTGATCGGCAAGATGCCCACCATCGCCGCCTTTTCCTACCGCCACTCCCTGGGCATGCCTTTCGTCTACCCCGATAACGATCTCAGCTATCCCGGCAATTTCCTGAACATGCTTTTCCGCACCACCGAAACGCGTTACCGCCCCAATCCCACACTCGAACGCGCCCTGGATATTCTTTTCATCCTGCATGCCGACCACGAACAGAATTGCTCCGCCAACACCATCCGCGGCGTAGGCAGCTCGCACGTCGACCCCTATTCCGCCACCGCCGCCGCCATTGCCGCTCTGTACGGTCCGCTCCACGGCGGCGCCAATGAAGAGGTTCTGCGCATGCTGATGGAAATCGGCTCCGTACAAAAAGTCCCCGAGTTCATCAAGCGCGTAAAAGCCGGCGAAGTGAAGCTAATGGGCTTCGGCCATCGCGTATACAAAAATTACGATCCCCGCGCGCGCATCATCAAGCGCGTGGCCTACGAAGTTTTCGATCTCATGGGTAAGAATCCGCTCCTCGAAATCGCTCTCGAGTGCGAGCGCATCGCCCTCGAAGACGAATATTTCGTCAAGCGCAAGCTCTACCCCAACGTCGATTTCTACACCGGCCTCATTTATCAATCCATGGGTTTCCCCATGACTATGTTCCCGGTGTTATTCGCCATCCCGCGCACCTCCGGATGGATTGCCCAATGGGAAGAAATGCTTCTCGACCCGGAACAAAAAATCGCCCGCCCGCGCCAAATTTATCTTGGCTACGACACGCGTCATTACGTGCCCATCGAGCAGCGGCAGGACCCGCAAGCCCATCCGGCCCAGCCCGCCGCAAAACGCACCTGATTTTTTAACCGGAAATCCTTAACAACCAACGCTTTGTAGCCTGTCCGACAGGACCGTATCCTTTTTGAATACCCTTGGGACGTACCCCTCGACTTGGTACTGCCCACGCGTATAGTTGAATAGGTGAGACTTTCATGGCCCAGGTAACAAACCCTGCCGCGAACCAAGCGACTCGACGCCGCAGCCAACGCGTATTAGTGCAGGTTGGTGTGCGTATCCGTGGCACCGATGCTCAGGGCAAGTCCTTTGAGGAAGAAGCTGTTACTCTCGCCATAAACGCGCACGGCGCTCTTGTTTCCCTGAAGCATCGTCTGACCAGTGGCGCCAAAGTAAAAATGAGACACAACATGACTGAAGAGGAACAGGAATGTCATGTCGTATTCCTCGGTCAGGTTCGCGAAGGTAAAGCCGAGGTTGGTCTGGAATTTTCTGAGCCGCGCCCGACATTTTGGCGCGTGGCATTTCCGCCGGAAGACTGGAGCCCAAGAAGTCCCGAAGCTCGTACCGTTCAGCGCGCCCGCTTGGTCCAAAAGTAGTTCGTGTCGGCCCGCCCCGATACAAGGCTCTCCACCCTTCAGCATCGCCGCAAACTTGTCATTTCGACCGAAGCAGCCCGACGATTTCCCCACTCCAGAATTTTTAGCAGCCCCCCTCCATCCTCCCATCCAACAAAGCTGAAGGGCGCTCCGAAGTTAAATACTTAGGTTCAATCGTTGATCGAAGACTTAGTCCTCGCAGCCTGCAAATCTAATCAAGCTGACAAAATCTTTCTGACAACGTCGTTTACCGTCTGTGGATTCGCTTGTCCCTTCGTGGCTTTCATCACCTGCCCCACAAAAAACTTGAACACCCCTTCATTTCCACTTTTAAATTTGGCCACGTTCTCCGGGCTTTTCTCCATCACTTCACGCGCCGCCTGTTCGATCGCCGCTATGTCTACCGCTTGCGCCAGACCTTCCGCTGCAATAATCTCCGCCGCGCCCCGCCCTGATTCAAACATGGTCGCAAACACTTTCTTTCCGATTGCCGCGGTTATGTGGCCCGATTCGACCAGCTTCACGAGTTCGCCCAGCGCCGCCGGCGAAACCGGACTCTCGTCAAACGCCTTTCTCGAATCGTTCAATCTGCGCAACAATTCCGTCTGCATCCAGTTCGCCACATTTTTACCGGACGCACCGCTTTTGCTTGCTGTCTCAAAATAATCTGTGAGCTTCCTGCTGCTGGCCAGAACTTCCGCGTCATAAGCCGTAATCTTGTACTCCGCCATCAACCGCGCGCGCTTGGCCTCCGGCAGCTCCGGCAGGCTCCGCCGAACTTCCTCCTGCCACGCCGCGCTGATGTGCACCGGCAACAAGTCCGGCTCCGGAAAATAACGATAGTCGTGCGCCTTTTCCTTGGAACGCATCGAAACCGTGCGGCCCTCGCCCTGATTCCACAAACGCGTTTCCTGAATAATCTTGCCGCCGCCCTCCAGCACCCCAATGTGCCGCTCAATTTCAAACTCCAGCGCCTTTTGCAAGTAGCGGAAAGAATTCAGATTCTTAACCTCGACCTTGGTGCCAAATTCCTTAGATCCCCGCGGCCGCACGCTGACATTCGCGTCGCACCGCAGGGACCCTTCCTCCATGTTGCAATCGCTCACTCCGGTGTATAGCAAAATCTGCCGCAACGTCGTGAGATACGCATACGCTTCTTCTGGCGTGCGCATATCCGGCTCGGATACAATTTCGCTCAACGGCGTTCCGCCCCGGTTGTAATCGATGTACGCCTTGGTGCTCGATGCCGCAAAGCCTTCGTGAAGATTCTTCGCCGCGTCCTCTTCCAGGTGCAGCCGCGTAATGCCTATGCGTTTTCTCTCGCCCGCTTGTTCGATCTCAATCCATCCACCAGTCGCCAGCGGCAATTCATATTGCGTAATCTGGTAGCCCTTCGGCAGGTCCGGATAAAAATAATTTTTACGCGCGAACCGCGAACGCTCGTGCACCGTGCAATTGATCGCCAGCGAAGCCCGCATGGCCATCTCCACCGCGCGACGATTCAAAACGGGCAAAGTCCCCGGAAGCCCCAGGCACACCGGACACACATTGCTGTTCGGCGCATCCCCAAACCGGTTCGGGCATCCGCAGAAAATTTTACTTTTAGTTAGCAGCTGTACATGGACTTCGAGTCCGATGACCGCCTCGTACTTGGCAAGCACTTCCGGCGCGATCGCTGCTGTCTCAGACGCGGATTTAGCCATATCGAAACAGGGATTATAGCATCCCGCCCCAACACGACTCACGCGGCACTATTCCCGGCGCCAAACCACAATCGAAACACTTATTTGCTGAGTTTGCGCTTCGATCTCCCACTCGCTCACCAAACATAGGCACATATTCGACAAGAGTGTTATGTTTTCTTAATGGAACCATTTTCAAAACAAGTCGCTGAAAAGAATACTCAGCGGCGCAGCCAGCGCGTCTTGGTAGCAGTGCCGATTTCCGTCGTTCTTGCCCGGCCCAGCCAAAAGCCGGTTTCCGAAAAAACGAACACCTTGGTGGTGAGCGCACACGGCGCGTTGTTGTTGCTGTCCATGAAATTATTCGCAGGCGACCAGCTAACGCTTATCAATCCTCAAACCGATGAACAGCAACCGGCTCGTGTGGTGTACCTCGGTCCTCAACAATTAGACAAGCAAGAAATCGGTATTGAATTTGTGAAGCCCTCGCCGCTGTTTTGGCGAATCGCCTTTCCGCCGAGCGATTGGACAACCGCACACGAAGACGCCAAGGCCCCTGCGAAACGGGTTACGCCACCGCCAAAGGCTTTAAAAACGCCATGATGGCTTCAAATCAGCCCGTCGAAATTTAAGTTCTTAAAATTTTCCCAACTTTTTTAACATACTCTCGTTGCGCGGAAAGTCGTTATTCAGCACGCCGGGGCAATTGACAACTATGCTCCTTCTCAAAAAATCCCTCACGAGCTGCGGCCACCGCGCCTACCCTGTCCGTTTTCGGACGATGTTCTCTGAGTTCGGACAGCCTTGGCTTAGGCTAGTCTTGCGATAGGCACGTATCTTCTTGCAAGCGAAAGCGTTCTTCTCCCCGACATCTTGGCACCCGGCCTGCTGTGTTTACATTGTAGGATCTCTTCAAAGCTGAGGTGCTTCCATGGCCGGAGTTATCCAAGGTCTTCGTTATACGCTTGGTCAACTGGCAAAGTCTCCGGTCTTCTCCGCTATTTCCATCCTCACTATTGCCCTGGGAATTGGAGCCAACACCGCCATCTTCAGCGTCATGAATGCCGTGCTCCTGCATTTTCTTCCAGTCCCGAATCCCCAACAGCTCGTCTATTTTCATTTGAAAAACCAGCCTCTGAGCACCTCACAAACAGGGTACGGTGACATGTCACTGTCATTGCCGGTTTTTGAAACCATACGCATCCGGCGAGATGTTTTCACCGACGTCATCGGTTTTGCTCCGCTGGCCTTTGAAAAGGTAGCCGTGCGAATTGGCTCCGAACCGGAGGAAACCTGGGGAGAAATGGTGAGCGGCAATTTCTTCTCCGGTCTGCAACTGCAGCCGATTGTGGGACGCGGGTTCACACGGCAGGACGAATCTACTCACGCTCCTATCGCCGTGGTGAATTACACCTGGTGGAAAGGCCGATTCGCCGGTGACAAAGACATTGTAGGCAGGACAATCTACGTTAAGGGCGTCCCTTTCACGATTGTGGGCGTTGCGCCTCCAGGGTTCAACGGTGTGGATCCGGTCCACACGATCATCGATTTCTGGATTCCCTTGCAAGAACGTCCCGAATTGAACGCCTGGGGAACGCCGGCAACCGATCATACTCTGTATGGCTCCCCGAATTGGCTGGGCTTGCAAATGCTCGGCCGGCTGCGGCAAGGTGTCTCGCCCGAACAGGCACAAGCCCAACTCACCCCGGCGTTTCAGAGCGCGCTAGCGAGCGCCTCGCCAATCGATCCTCACGAGCAAAAACCCCTGCTTGTCCTCTCAGGAGTCCGGGGTGTGGAGAATCTGCGGGATGATTACGAACACCCGCTGCGATTCCTGATGAGCATGGTGGCACTGGTGCTGCTCATTGCGTGCGCAAATGTTGTCATGCTGCTGCTGGCAAGAAACGCCAGCAGGCTCCCGGAGTTCTGTTTGCGCCAAGCGCTGGGGGCCAGCAGACGCGCCCTTTTCCTGCAAATGCTGCGGGAAAGCGTGGTCCTGGTGGCGGCAGGCGCGGCGCTTGGCTGGCTGTTCGCCGGGGCGGCGACGCAGGCGCTCGCGATATGGTCAGGCATTGACATCGTGATTGAACCAGACAGACGAGTTCTGTTGTTTACCGCGGGTGTTTCCGCAATCGTCGCCATCGCGTTTGGGCTGGCACCGATGGGGCTCATTACGCGGCTTCCATTGAATCATGCATTGCGATCAACCGGAGGAACGACTGGGACAGGGCAAAACCGTTTATGGGGGCGCAAGCTGGTGGTGGCGCTTCAGATTTCACTCTGCACCGTCCTGCTCTGCTCCGCGGGGTTGCTGTATCGCACGCTCCGCAACCTGGAATCCAGCGACCTGGGGATGCGCACCGCTGGCCTGCTCGCGTTTGGGATCAGCCCGCAGTCCAACATCCGCACCGATGCGGATGCCGTCCGCTTTCACACCGCATTGTTGGAACGCATGCGGGCCTTGCCGGGCGTGGATTCAGCAACGATTATGGAGGTGCGCATCGGCAGCGGAGGCAGTGACAACGACGGCGTGCTTGTAGATGGGCGTAATCCCGTGCCCGACCGTCCGTTTGTTGGAGTGCGCTCGAATTTTGTCGGATCCGGTTTTCTGCACACCCTGGGAATCCCGCTGCGGCTCGGCCGGGACATTGAAGATTCGGACACCGCGAGCTCCCCCAGGGTCGCCATCGTCAACCAGACTTTTGTCGATCGCTACCTGGCCGGCGTTTCCCCTCTACAACATCACATCGCACTTGTAGGAGACAGTAGGAATGACTACCAGATTGTCGGCGTTGCGGGAAACAGCCGCTATACAAGTATTCGCGAAACTGGACGCCCGATGGCCTACTTCCCGTTCACGCAGACCAGGGGAGTGCTGGACATGCAATATGAATTGCACACTCGCGGCGATCCTCGGATGCTCATCGCGGAAGCCGCGAAGGTGGTTCAAGAAATCGATCCTAACCTGCTGTTGCAAAAACCAATTACGCAGCAGGCTCAATTTGCTGAGACTGTGTCGCAAGAAAGGCTGGTCGCAAACCTGTCCGTCTTCTTTGGCGGGCTGGCAGTATTTCTGGTTGCCATCGGTCTTTACGGAACGATTTCCTATGGCATCAGCCGGCGAACGATGGAAATCGGCGTGCGCATGGCTTTGGGAGCGCAGCGACCAGAAGTACTTCGAATGGTTTTGCTGGAAAGCTTCTCGGTAGCGGCTGTAGGTCTGGCCGTTGGCATCCCCGCGTCCCTTGCCGTGGCCACGACCTTGCGTTCAATGCTGTATGGTTTGATCGCCACTGACCCTCTGACAATCCTTGTTGCCTTTGCCGGTATCACCATAGTGACCTTGGCAGCCGCATTTTTTCCGGCGCATCGCGCTGCGTCGATAGATCCCATGCGCGCCTTGCGTATGGAGTGAGCCCCGCCAACCTCCTTTTGACTTTTGGCCTACCGCACATATAGGCTTGGCCATCTCCCGATTCATTTGTCCTGTGCCGCATTTCTTCAGCCGCTCACCATAAGATTTCGTCAACCCGCGTGCGGCATTCACCAACGCCGTGCGAGCGCTGACCAGCACCGCCCGATTGCGGCGGCGCTACCGAGCCAATTCTTTCTGTAACGCTTTGCCCTTCGCAAACCACGGCCGCGCCGCCCTACGCATGTATCTCGGCAGCGTCTTTTTCTTTGCCGCTAACTTCCGCACACACTCCAGTGCCTCCTCGTTTCTCCCAGCCATCTTCAAATAATTCGCATAGTTATATAGCGTTTCCGGGGTTGTCGAATACTGCGCGGCGGGTGCGAAATATATCCCTGCTTTCTCCAGATCGCCGGACCGCGCGTAAGCGTCGCCTAGCAATCCGGTTGCCCGGTGATAGTCGAATTTCGGATCTTTTGCGACCACATACTCCAAGTCGGCTATGGCTTCCCCGTATTCACCCATCGCCAGCGAAGATTTTGCTCTCAGATAAACCGCGTGAGTCGAATCGCTGCGCAATGCTATGGCCCTATTCAACGCCTCTCGCGCTTTCCTATAATTCTTTTGCTCAAAATTAAGTTCGGCCAATTCTTCTAGATTTCCCGCCGAAGGATTGTCCAGAATCCGTATCTCCAGCGCGTGGATTTGCGATCGCCTTCCGAATCCTTGGAATGCCCCACGCAGCAATCCGAGGTCAGGTATCACCTCGACAATCATGTACACGCCGGCTCCCAGCACCCCGCCAAAAATGATGATGAAGAGCCAATAGTTCTCGGGGCGCCGCTTGACAAAGTGCCACAGCGCAATTCCTTGAACAATAAATCCCCATGGATAGATGAGGAAACTCAGTCCCCCCATTGCCCGCCCACCTCACGCACCTTTCTGAGGATAATGAATTTAGCCCGCAGAATCCCGCCTAAATTATTCCGAATTTCGGAGCTGAAAAAAGAGCTGGTTGGCATCTTCGGTCCAAGTGCCGCATACGCCGCTCGCAGCCGTTTGAAACTCAGGGGTTGTACAATAAACCGTCCATCCGCACAGGTATGACCTATTTCCTCGAATCCGCACGCCTCGGTTTTCGAACTTGGATAGATGAGGATATACCTCTGGCGATGGGCCTGTGGGGTGATCCCGAAGTCACCAAGCTAATTGGCGGACCGTTTACGCCAGAGATGGTGCATGAACGGCTAACGAGGGAAATTAAACAGGGGCAGGAATGCTCTCTGCAATACTGGCCGGTGTTCCTTTTGGACGGCGGCAAGCACGTTGGGTGCGCAGGGCTTCGGCCTTACCGCTCGGAGCAACGCGTCTACGAATTGGGAGTTCACCTGCGTCCCGCCTTCTGGCGGCAAGGTCTCGCTAAGGAAGCCGCGCTTGCTGTCATTGCGTACGGCTTCGGCACTCTCCACGCAGACGCGCTGTTTGCAGGACATCACCCAGCTAACGATGCCTCACGGCAACTACTTTTAAGACTCGGCTTTGTTCGTTCTCGCGAAGAACTGTACCCAGCGACAGGACTGATGCACCCCTCCTACCTACTCCGCAGAGATAGCCATGCCGCTTGCCTACGCGACCTACGCTCGATTTCTCCACGGTCGAGTTTGTGAATAAACCGATCAATTGATAACGCTGGGTCTCAGCGCCGGGTACGCGCGCTCCGCCAGGAACAGCCCACCGAACAGTACCGCGGAATAACAGATATCTCCGGCGAGTGTATTTCAAAAAAATGGCACTCCGGCCGCGTAACAAGCCATCAGACCCGCAAATGTTTTGGGATAAGAGTTTAAGAACATCCACACGCCGAAATTGGTGATCAGAAAAAACTGGATCGCGCCAAGCAATACAACTCCACCGACACGCATCGGGCTTCGGCGTTCTCGCACCCAGAAACCCAGAGCCGTGCTGATCAAAAAGCTGGCGTAAACCACCGGCATCAAAATGTGAAAACCAACAAAAAAGTCGCCGGCCAGCATCGCCAGCAACGGAAACACAAATGCCATCACGCGATTTCGTATCACCGCTCCCGAAAACAGCGCCATGGCGCCAACCGGAGCAAGATTCCACGGATGCGGAATGATTCGAAGTATCGCCGCGAAAAGAATCATCCCCACGATCAACATCGTGCGAAATATTGTCTCTTCATGCTTTGCTGCTTGCGGATTCATATCTCTGCCCATCCCTTTCCATTAAGAGATCACAAAAAACAAACGAATCTCGTTCTACGCATTCGCCTACTTGAAAACGGATCGCATCTTTGAAAATCGGTCCATCAAAAGCATAAGTGTGAAATTCGCCGTTCTCGCCGCAATAATCCACCTGCGGCGGCAAATCCGCGAAGAACGAAGCATCCAGCTCGCGCCCCGCAAAACTACGATCCAACAACTTGGGATTCACGCAAACGGTAATAGAACGAAATCCGTGCGCATGAAATGAATCGATCAGCTCGCGACTATCCCGCTTCCAGATCGGAAACAGCGCCGTCATGCCTATGCGCGCGAGGTTCTTCTCCCTGTAGGTGCGCAAATCTTCCAAAAAAATATCCCCGAACGCTACTTTGCGGACTCCATTTCCAAAATGTACTCGCAGCGCGGCCTCCATGCGCGCTTCATACATCGAATTTACGCATTCCGGCGGAATAAACACCTCGTGCAGCGGCAGTCCGATACTCTGTGCCTGCCGCTGCAACAGCTCCCGCCGTACGCCATGCATGCTGATGCGGTCATATCCCTCCGTGACCGTAGTGAGCAGCGCCACAACGCGCATCTGCGGATCCTGCAGCAGCGCGTGCAGCGCCATCGCGCTGTCTTTCCCGCCGCTCCAGCAAAAGAGAACCGGCTCGCGCTCGTCCATCAGTTTCTGCCCTTGAACGTGTAACGCACCCCAATGCGCGCGTCGCGTCCCAGCGCCGGATAGCCAAGCGCATCCTGATATTGCTTATCAAAAAGATTTTGCGCCCGGGCGTACAACAAAACGCCGTGACCCAATTCATAGTGCCCGGCAACGTCAAACCGCGCGTACCCCGGATTCCTCGTAAGTCCAAGCCCGAGAAAATCCGAATCCGTGCGTACTCCAGTGAAGTACCCGCCAATGGTCACACCCACGCGGCGCCACTGCGCGTTTAGCGTGAGCGACCCGGAATTTACCGGCCGCCGGATAAGACGATTCCCCGGCAGTTCTGAGGGATCGAAAGCGTTTGGCGCCTGTAGCACACGCGTATCGTCATAGGTGTAATTTCCCGCCAAGTTGAGCCAACGAGTGAATTTGGATTCCCCCGTCACGCTGATTCCCCGCGCCAGCGCGCGATCCGTGTTAAAGAAAAACCCAAATCCCGTAGCCGGAGCGCCCGGAATCGTCAGGCCGCAACTATTGCCCGCCGGATTCGTGAGGTCCGGGAGACAAAACGCAAAGCTCACAATGTTGTAGAAGCTGTTATAGAAATAATCCGCGGACAGCCGCACGCGATCGCTCAGCAGCTTTTGTTCGACGCTCCCGCTCCAGTTCTTGCTTGATTCCGGCTTCAACGATGGATTACCGAAATCACCAAAATTATCGCCCAGCGTCTGATCAAATCGCGGCTCCTTGATCCCTTGGCCATAAAATGCACGGAACAATGTGTCGCCAACTATTCCCGTCCCGTAGCGAGCCACCACCGAACCGCCAACCCGCGGAACTACACGCGTCCCAAAATTAGCATTTGCCTCCGCGCGTCCGCCGAAGTTCAGCGAAACCCGCCGCAGCGGCCGGTAACGAAAATCCAGAAAGCCCGCCTGATTATTCCGCCGCGCATGGTTCACGTTTACAGTGGATAGGAACGCATTCTCCACCTCATATTCGTAGCCCGATGTCGCCCCAAAATTGCTGAGCAGATAGCTGCTCTGCGCGCTGACGTTAGCGCGGTTGTACTGAAACCGGCTGTCGCCCGTGAAGTCACAGAATTCGGCCGTAGGCAGAGACGCAGGATTTGTTTGCGGACAGAACGCATTAGGATCGGTAGCAAAAAAACTTTGGATTGGATTATCGTTGTGCTGCCGCGTATACATTTCGCCGCCGCTGATTTCGTGGTGCCAGTGCGTGCCAGTAGAAAAATCCCAGCGCGCGTTGGCGCTGAAAATGTGCTGGTCGTATTTCTGGTGCAAACCTGGCGGTTCAAATACCGTTTGCCCCGGAATGCCCGCGTTGCTGGTGTTATTGCGCAGTGTCAGCCGCAGCTGGTTCGTCTCACTAGACCGATAACCAAAATTGCCCGACAGCGTGCGATTGATGAAGCTATCGTTCGGTCCTTGCCCGTCGGTCTCCAAATAGGAACTCGCCGCCGAGTAGTCGAAGTTTCCAAGCAACCCGCCGACCTCAGCTCCCCCGCGCGCGGTAGAAAAACTTCCGCCTTCCGCAAAAACGTTCACTTCCGGAACACGCGTCTCCCCGCGATGTGTAAAAAGCTGAATGACGCCGGAAACCGCGTCGGTCCCGTAAATCGCGCTTTCCGCACCACGAACAATTTCGACTTTATCTATGTTGTCCAGAGTGAGGCTGGAAAAATCGACAGCCCCACCGGGTGGATTAATCGACGCGCCATCGACCAGCACCTTAGTAAAGTTGGAATTACCACCATTCAGAAAAACAGAAGCAGTCCCTCCCTCGGCGCCAGTACGCCCAATAGCAATACCAGGCACGAACAACAAAGCGCTCGGAAGATCGACAGACTGGCGCGCCTGAATTTCCTCCCGCGAAATAATCGAGACCGGCGCTGTAGCCTGCTCCAGCAACGCTGGCTCCGCTTGCGCAGTAACCACCACACTAGAAGACAATCGCTCGAGCGTAAGCCGCGCACCTAAGACTCGCGATTCTCCGGCCCCCACATCGACAACCTTTTCAACCGGGCTAAACGGCGTCCGCGCGAATCGCACACGATACCGCCCCGCAGAAACCGCCAAGCTGTAACTACCGTCCGCCTTGGAAGTGGCCGACGCCACCACCCGGCGTCTCTCTTCAGATGTCGCAGTCACGACCACGCCACCAATTGCACCGCTGGTAGCGTCCACAACCGTTCCGGAAATCACAGCATCCCCAGAATTATTTTGTGCCAGCAAGAAAGTTTTGCAGCTCAGAAAAACCAGAAGCAGAATAAAAAACCGAAGAGATCCACGTAGTTTCATTTCATCCTCCACTCCCTCTCGCGCGGGAGCTCTGAAGGTTGTCCTGTGCGAAGAACGCTCGTGCAGGTTGCGGATTTCGCCGGTCTCCTGGCTTGGCGGCTCTACCGGCTCCTGGCCTTCCCGCATCGGCGCCCCTCGATGAGCGACTCGCTGCAGTGGCCGGAAACCTAAATTCCGCCTTACAGTCGCGCGGCGGCGACGGCTTATTTAGTTAAAGAAAACTTCCCTTTAACTAACCGTCTTCCCGAGCGCGAAATCCGCGGTGATTGTGGTGGGGCAAAGCCCGCTATGAGTGAACTGTTTTGCCGCGGCAACAACACCGCAGCGCTAAGTTGACGCGAGTTACAAAATCTTATCGCGAAAACTCTGTCGCGAAATCTTATCGGCTTTCTCGGTCGGCCACCACACTCACACGCGGCCTCCCCGACGGCCCCAACTCCACGCTCAATGGCGTCTGAAAAACCTGTTCTAGCAATTCCCGCTGATACACAACTCCCGGCGGTCCCACCCGCAAACACCTTCCCCGCTGAATCAACACCACTTGGTCCGCATATTCCCCGGCAAGATTCAACTCGTGCGTCACCACCACTACGGTGTAGCGATTTTCCACCGCCAGGTGTCGCAGTCCGTGTAGCAAATCCACCTGCGCCGCAATATCCAAGTGCAGCGTCGGCTCATCCAGCAATAAAAGTAGCGGCTGCTGCGCCAATGCCCGCGCCAGGATTACTCGCTGCTTCTCGCCTCCGGACAGCTCCGCCATCCATCGATCACTCAGTTGTGCGGCGCCCACTTGCGCCAACGCATTTCTCGCCACCGCAATGTCCGTCGCACTTTCAAAACGCAAAGCCCGCCCATGCGGATGCCGCCCCTGGAGCACAAATTCCCATGCGCGCGCCGGAAACAACAGCTGACTTTCCTGCTGCACCATGGCAATCCGTTGCGCGCGCGTTCTTGCCGTTAGCGAATGCGTCGGAAAGCCATTCAGCAGTACTTTCCCCGAAAGCGGTTCCAGTGTGCCCGCGATCAATTTCAGCAACGTCGACTTGCCGCTGGCGTTCGGCCCTAGGATCGCCACAATTTCCCCCGCGCGCGCCTGAAAGCTGCTCGCCTCCAAAGTGAACAACGGAGCCTGCGTGGGATTAGACGAGTACGCATAACTCACCTGCTCCACGCTCAAGCGCACATCGTTATTTGCACGCGACGCTTCTCCAGGCGAACGCATGGCTCCCGTTGCAGTCGGGCGCGCAATCGTGCTCACGCCATTCTCCTCCGCAACAAATAAATAAAAAGTGGCGCCCCCGCCAACGCCGTCATCGCGCCCACCGGCAATTCCGCGGGAGGCACCACCGTGCGCCCAATCGTGTCCGCAATCACAACCGCGATCGCCCCGCCAAACGCGGACGTCGGCAGCAAAACGCGATGATCCGATCCAAAAATCTGGCGCATCACGTGCGGAACCAGCAATCCCACATAACCAATCGACCCACTCACCGACACTGCCAGCCCCGTAAGCAGCGACGCCGCGATATACACCACCAGCCGCACCCGCGGAAGATCCACACCCAGATGCATGGCTTCTTTTTCGCCCGACAAAAGCAAATTTAAATCCGAAGCCGTCGTGTAAATCGCCCCCGCACCGAGCAGAAATCCAAGCCACAAAATCCAATACACACTGGGCTGCAACGAAGTCGAAAGATTGCCCATCAACCAATACGCCATCCCGCGCAGATTGCTGCCCGTCTCCGAAGTCATCAGAAACATAATAATAGCCGCAAGAAATGACCCGGTAATGACGCCCCCAAGCAGCAGCGTCGTGCTGTCGATTTGCCCTTCACGTCGCCCCAGAAAATAAACTGCAGCAATCGTTGCGGCTGCTCCTAAAAAAGCTCCCAGCGGCGTAAGCAAATCCGCCACCGCGGGCAGCAATGACAAATGCGGTGAAACAAGCAGCGCGAGAATCGCGCCCAGCGCCGCCCCATTCGATACTCCCAACACATAAGGATCAGCCAGCGGATTGCGCAACAACGCCTGAAATCCCGTGCCCGCTACCGCCAGCGATGCACCCACAAAAATTCCCAGCAAAATTCTCGGCAGGCGAATATTCATCACGATCAATCCGTAATCGCTCTTTATCTCGCCGCCATGGTGCACGATCACCCGGATCAAATCGCGCCCCAGCGCAAATAGCGAAACCTCAACTGCCCCGGCCTTCAACGCAATAATGACCACCACAAACAAAATCCCAGCGAGCGCGGCGCACTGCAGAAATAGCCGCTGGATGGTTAACGGGCGCATAGACACTTTGCATCCAACACCGTACTACCGCTAACCTTGTCTGAAGCCGGCTTCTCCACAAACGCCTCGGGATGCAGCTTCTCCGCTAACTCTTCAATCGCCGTCACGATGCGCGGTGCCGGCCGGTTCACCGCTTCGCTGATTACCGCAAAATTCCGATCCCGCACCGCGTTCAAAATCCGCCACGCCGGCCGCGTCGCCAGCACATCAAAATGTTGTAGCGTCGTTTCCGCATGCGATTCAGCAAAAACCAAAACTTCCGGCTGCAGGTGCGCCACTTCCTCCAGATTCACCTGCGGCCAATCCTGCTTCGAATCTATGATCGAAACCGCTCCCGCCCGCCGCAACGCATCAGCAATAAACGTATCCTTCCCAATCGAAATCAGCGGGTCGGTCCACACTACAAACAACACGCGACGCGGCGGCAGCGCCCCAATCTTCTGCCGCAAAACATCCAGCCGATGTTGCAAATCCTCCGCCAGCGCAGCACCAGCCTCCACAGCTCCGAGCACATCGCCAAGCCTTTTTGCCGACGCCAAAATCTCATCCACATTTCGCGGATCGGTGGCATAAGAAGGAATACCCAGCGCATCCAGCGAGTGCACCGTATCCAATGTATTCAAGTGTTTGGTCACCAGCACCACATCCGGCCGCAGATGCGCGATCTCTTCCAGGCTCGGATTGATCGCGCCCCCAACTTTCTGTTTCTTCTGCGCCTCGGGCGGATAGTCGCAATAGTCGGTGTCGCCCACCAGCCGGTCCTGCAATCCAAGCGCGTAAATCGTTTCCGTCAAGCTGGGCGCCAGTGAAACGATGCGCATCACCGGTTGCGGAATCCGCACCGTCCTTCCAGTCTCGTCCACAACCTCTCGAAAGCTTTGTACAGCCGTGCCACTTTGCGTTGTTGCACTATTTTGCGCATGTGCAGACGTGGCGACAGGTGAAGAAGTTTGCGCCCATCCAGTAGGCGCCACCACCATCACCGCCAGCAATGCCGGTAACAACAAACCACCAATATCTATCAGCCTGAAGCGCGTAGTGTGCCGCAATTCTCTATCGTCCTTCACCAAAAAAATCTTAGACCAAAAAAAAAGCCCCGCGAGAAACCGGGGCACTCGCAGCGCTCTTTCTCGCGAAGAACGCGCAGCCTGTGCGGCATCGGAGGGTAGCCTGGCTTACGGCTTTTTTCAGCCGATTACAGTGGCGGGACCGCGGCCGATTTTCACGGCCTTCCCCGCTGCCCATGCCTGCAAATTTAAAATCGAGTGTATGTCGCGCCTCCCGGTGTGTCAAACGCGTCGACGAACCATCGCTCGTCGAAATTTTCGCACCTTCGCGTTTTCGCCTCGCCTTTGACCTCTAAACTATCACTAGCGATTCTTCCAATTAGGTTTGCGCTTTTCCACCAGCGCGCGCAATCCTTCCTGCGAATCCTCCAACCGGTACAATTCATTCAGGAAAATATTCATGGAATTCTTCAAACCATCTTTCAGCGACATCCCCATCCCACCCAGAATCGCTTTTTTGGCCATGGTCAACACCGGCCCGGAATGGCTGCTGATTCGATGAATCAGGTCAGACACTGCTGCCTGTAACTGCGTTTCCGGTACCAGCCGGTTGATCAGTCCCAATTCCAACGCGCGCTCCGCAGTCACCGGCTCGCCGGTCAACACCAGTTCCAACGCCACCTTCGGTCCAACCAAAAACGGCAAAATCGTGGAAGCCAGCGGCGGAAACACTCCGATAGAAATTTCCGGCTGCGCAAACCGCGCTTTCGGAGTGGCGATCACAAAATCACCAAACGCCGCAAGCTCCGCGCCGCCTCCGATCGCCGGACCGTTCACCACGCAAATCACCGGCTTGCCCACTTCCAGCATCCCGGAAAACGCCGCGTGAAATGCATCCAGCATCTGAAATACTCGCTGCGATGTATATTCTCCAATATCAATTCCCCCGCAAAACACTTTGCAAGCGGAGTCCAGCACAATCAGTTTTACGTCCTCCCGATCACCCGCCACGCCGACGCCATCGGAAAGCTCTCGCAGCATCTCTTCATTAAGCAGATTATGCTCCGGGCGGTTCAACGTGAGCCGCGCCACGCTCCCCTCCACCTTGAACTTCACGTGCTTGAACTCGTCGGGACCCTGCCTCAGTCGCTTTGTCGAATAATCTTCCAGAACTTGCTCGGTCATAAGTACCCCCGGATACGCCGGTAAATTTCGGCAAGTTACACAACGAACAACCGATGCTAGCATGGCAATTCCACGCTTTCAGGGGACAAAAACAAGCCCGTGCGCAAAAGGTTCGCCCCGTCCTCCCAAGCATTTCGCGACACGGCCGTCGCCGCTTCGTTCCGTGGCTCGCTTGATCCCGCCGGGCTCCCTCCTTCCAACGCGTGGCGAACCGCAAGACCCGTGCTCTTTGACGCCGACTGGCAAGGAAAAAACCCCGATCCGCATCGCCAGACCGAAGTCTGCCTGCTGTGGACGCCCGAATTTCTATATCTGAAATTTGTCGCCCGCTATCGCCTCATCACCGTCTTTGATGATGCCGACTCCAACGGTCGCCGCGATAAGCTTTGGGACCGCGATGTTGCTGAAGTTTTCTTGCAACCCGATCCGGCACAATTGAGCCGCTATAAAGAATTCGAGGTGAGTCCCAATGGCTTCTGGATCGATCTGGAAATCGCCAACGGCGCGCTTCACCACTTACAAAGCGGCCTGCAACGCCGCGTAACTATCGACAAAGCTAAAAAAACATGGACCGCCGAATTGGCCATCCCCATGAAAAGTCTCGTTCGACAGTTCGACCCCGCCGCCGTCTGGCGCGTCAATTTCTTCCGCGTGGAAGGGCCCATCGAGCCACGTTCTTATTCCGCTTGGCAGCCAACCAATACTCCCAAACCAAACTTTCACATCCCCGAACGATTCGGCTTTTTAAAATTCGAGCCCACGCGCGCACTAAAACAGCAGAAAGCGAAACCGTCTAAGTCCGAGCAGTAATCGCCACTCGAATCGCCGCTGGCATTAACCCCGGTTTTTTCCTATCCTTCCCGCGTGAAGAAATTTTGGGCTCCGCGCACTGCCAACTCTCAAAGCTTAATTACGACGGAGGGTGCCCCAGGTTCGCAGTTGAGTTATGAACCTGGGTCTTGGGTTGGATTTTATTGTTCCTGTAAATTTTCCCTCGCACTTTTCGCCTTGTGCTGCGCACTGATTCTTTCGCGTTCCGTTGGCGCCCCCGCGCAAAACCCCGCACAAGAAAAAGCCGGAAATGATCCCGCCGTCACCAAAGTCGAGCCACCCAGCTGGTGGATCGGTTTAACTCCCGAAGTCATGCTGCTAATCTCCGGCCACAACCTGCAAGCCAACGAAGTTGCTTGCAACCTACCGACGGTCAAAGTCACTCACACCCAGTCCGCCGCCGCCGGAACTTATTTATTTGTATGGCTGAAGATTGCCACCGACACCAGATCAGGCACCGCTGTCTGTCGCGTTACTACGTCCACGGGAAAAACCTCCTTCGAATTGCCCCTGGCATCACGCGGCCCAACAGCCGGAAAATTCCACGGCCTTTCGCAAACCGATGTGATTTACCTCATCATGCCGGACCGTTTCGCGAACGGTGATCCAAGCAACGATCAACCCGCCGACGCGCCCAATTCCTACGACCGCGCAAATCCTCGCGCGTATCACGGCGGCGACTTGCGTGGTATTCGCGAACACCTGCCCTACCTGAAGGACTTGGGCGTGACCACCCTTTTGCTTACCCCAGTGCTGAAAAACGGCGCGCCGCAGGATTATCACGGCTACGGCGCGGTAGATTTATACGCTGTCGATCCACACCTCGGCACCATAAACGATTACCAGCAGCTCGTTGCCGCAGCTCACCAACAAGAAATGAAAATCTTATTCGACGCCGTACTCAATCACGTCGGCCCCAACCACCCGTGGGTGAAAAATCCTCCGCTCCCAGATTGGTTTCACGGCACACCAGCGCAGCATACGAATTCCGCCACTCCGCTGGACGAGTCCTTCTACGGAAAAACTGGCCATCAACCCTCCACAAACGAGTCCTTTGAAGCCCTCGTGGACCCACACGCACCGCCGCGCCTTTCAAAAAATCTCACGCAAGGCTGGTTTGTCGATGTATTGCCTGACCTCAACACCGAAAATTCTGTCGTAGCGCAATACCTCTTGCAGAACAGCATCTGGTGGGCGGAAACAACCGGCCTGGACGGATACCGCCTCGATACATTTCCGTATGTGCCGCGCAAATTCTGGGCCGCCTGGCATCTAGCGTTACGACGGCTCTATCCCAACCTCACTACCATCGGCGAAGTGTTTCACCCCGATCCGAGCGTCACCTCATTTTTCATGGGTGGACAAAAACGTTACGATGGCCTCGATTCAGGCGTGACTACGCTTTTCGATTTTCCGTTGTACTTCACCCTTCGCGACGTATTATTGCGCGGAGCGCCCACAGGAAGAATCGCCGAAATCCTGCGCCACGACTCGCTTTACAACCATCCCGATTCACTCGTGACATTCTTTGGCAATCACGACGTTACGCGTTTCCCCAGCGAGACCTCTGCCAACGTGGGACATCTCCAGGATGAAGGATTAAAGGCCCTGCAACTGGCTTATGGATTGACCCTTACCCTGCGCGGAATTCCGCAGCTCTATTACGGCGATGAGATTGGAATGCCAGGCGGCCCCGATCCAGACAATCGGCACGATTTTCCCGGCGGCTGGAGCGATGATCCCAAAAACGCCTTCACCGCAGACGGCCGCACTCCGCAACAACAAAAAGTTTTTTCTTACGTTCAGACATTATTGCGCTTGCGCCGCGAACATCCTGTATTTGTGCAAGGCCGACTATGGCATCTGGCCTCCGACGATTCTTCGTACATTTTTGTGCGCGACTCAGAGGAAGAAAAAGTAATCGTTGCTTTCAACAATTCCAAAGAATCTCGTCAGTTGAAAATTCCTCTAAAGGATACGCCGGTGCAGGACGCCGCCGGACCAACCGCGCTGCTCGGCGAAGCACGTGGAAAGATTGTCGACAGCCAGTTGGAACTGGCCATGCCGCCTCAGTCTCTTACAATTTTCCTCGTAGACTAATCTCGGACGGAAATCCCGGATGGGCCTTCGTCATTCGAACGGCGCCGCCGACAATTTGTGAAATCATTCGAACGCGCGCGATTCGAACGCTGGCAATATTACTGGAATGTTATAACTACTGAATAATTAAAGTGATACTTTAAATGTCGGCGCGCCGACATTTTTCTTTCACGCGTCAATAATTGATTTGCAGCGACCACTCTCGCACCGCGCCCGGCACCGTCAGCGTCACCGCATGCATTTGATTGTCGTAACGAAAATCGCTCGTAACCTGATCTCCAATGCGCACTTGTTTCGGAGCTGACGCAGCTCCATACACCGTCACCTCTACAGTCTTCCACCACGGTTGGAATGCGCTGTTTTCGACTTTGCTGTTCACGGTTACGGAATTCCCCGCCACCTGGCAACTATATTGAATCCGCAGAAATTCGTTTTTCTGATACGCGTAGGAATGTCCATCATCCATGTACAACGACCCGCGGCAATCGTCGCCCGGATATACGCGCAGCTTTAATCCGCCGCTTGGGGTCTCCGAAGTGCTCTGCACTACCGCCTGCATAGGCAGAATCGCTCCAGCGCGAACGTATAGCGGCAGCTCGTCTAATTGCGGATGCAATAACAGATGCGCAGCCTGGCCCGCCACTTTAGTGCTCGTCCAAAAGTCATACCAATCGCCCGGCGGCAGATGAAAATCTTTGGCGTCCAACATTTCCGTATCCACCGGAGCCACAAACAAATCACGCCCAAACAGAAAATCGTGATCGTCGCCCTCCATCCTCGCCTGCGGATACTCGACAAACAGCGGCCGCATGAAAGGCAACCCCGTGCGCGTCATCTCTTCGATGCCGGTATAAATATATGGCAGCAACTGGTAACGCAGTTCAATGTACCGCCGGCGAATCATTTCCTGCTCCGGTCCGTGTACCCAAGGTTCCTGGTCGCCTGTGCCTTTCCCGGTGTGATCGCGATAAATCGGATTGAACGCTCCCACTTCGATCCAGCGCGTCAACAAATTGGCGGGTGGCGTTCCTGCAAATCCGCCAATGTCGTCGCCCACCAGCGAATAACCGCAAATTCCCATGCTCAAAAGCATTGGCGTGCTCATCGACAAATGGTTCCAGGTGCTGCTGTTGTCTCCTGTCCACGTCGCGGCATATCGCTGCGTTCCCGAATACGCTGCGCGCGTCAACACAAAAGGCCGCTCATCAGGCTGCAGTTTGCGTAAGCCGTCATAAGTACCGCGCACGTTTTCCATTCCATACACATTGTGAATCGCGCGGTGGTCGCGCGAGGTTCCGTCATCCAGGCGGTGCCGCACGTCCAGCGGCATGGTCTTGTCCGCACGCTGAAACACGGACGGCTCGTTCATATCGTTCCAGAAGCCCGCCACGCCCATACCCACAAAATCTTTATATAGTTCGCCCCACCAGTCCCTGGCTTTCGTCAGCGTGAAATCCGGAAACACGCTGTCGCCCGGCCACACCGCACCGACGAAAACACTGCCGTCGGGGTTTTTAACCAAGACATCCCGCTGCATTCCAGATGCGTACGGAGCGTAAGCGGGATTCGGATCTTTCTTAATGTGCAGGTCCGTAATCAGCACGGTATGCACACCCTGCGCGCGGAAATCAGAAATCATCTTTTCAAACGTGGGAAAGTATTGCCGGTTTACCGTGAATGGCGCATATCCCTGCTGGTAATCGATATCGAAATAAACTGCATCCAGCGGAATTTTCTTTTGCCGGTACGTGGCGACAATCTCACGCCCTCGCGCTTCCGGATAATAGCTGTAGCGGCTCTGCTGGAACCCTAAGCTCCAAAGTGGAGGCAACGGAGTGCGTCCCACGAGAGCAGTGTAATTCGCAATAATTTTCTTCGGCGTTGGACCCGCAAAAAAATAATAGTTCAGTTCTCCGCCCACAGCTCCAAACGAAAAATAATCCGCCGATTCTTTTCCGAAATCGAAACTGCTGCGATAGGTGTTATCGAAAAACAATCCATACGCCGCGCCATTGCGCAGCCCGATAAAAAATGGAATGGTCTTATATAAAGGATCGCTGGACTCTTGCCAGCCAAACTCATCGGTGTTCCACATGGTAAAAGAACGGTTGCGCCGATTCATGCGGCCAGCCTTGTCACCCAGGCCAAAGTAATTTTCATCCGCAGGCATGCGCTTCCAGATGTGCACGCTCTCGCCATCCCACGCCATCGGCAGCGTCGGTTGGTCCTCGAGAATCGCGCCGCCCGCGGAATCTACAAAATTGATGAGCAGCGGCGACTTGCTCACAATCACATTCACGTCGCCCGCGTTGATTCGTACTTCTTTCGGTCCATCCTGAACCTTCATCCCTGGGGGTTGCGGCGATTCGATCACGGCCCAAGAAGAGTCCTCGGGGAATTTTCCTTGGGGCGCCACTCGGACGCGCACTACACCGTCGCGAAACGCAGTGATGCGGACTTTTGCGGCGCCCGCGGTCAGTTCCACACCTTCCGGTAGCACTTCCACGTGTTGGACATCGCCGAGATGATGCCAACCCTGCGCGTTGTTTCCCGCGCAAAGCATCGCGCAAAACAAGAATCCCACCACGGCCCGTTGCGCGAACGCTGACATAGAAAGCTCTCCAGAAGGAAGCAGATGTTGAACGGACTTTTTTGCTTGCTCAGCGGTATGTTTCAAGCGGCCAGCCACTGTTCAAAAAATGCCGATGCCTTGGCGCCTTCAATGCGCCGGCGCACTGCGTCCATCACGCGGCAACGGACAACTTCGCCGCCAGAATAAAAGCCAAGCCAGTAAGGCAAGTGCACCATGTCCGGTTTACGGGAAAAATTCAATGAGGCCTGGCGCACTTTGAAAAAACCTTTCTGAAAAACAACCCGCAGAGCTTTGTCGCGCAGCAGCTCGTTGGCAGCGCCTGCCGACAAGCACGGCTCAAGGCGGTTACGCGTCTCCGTCGTTACCAACTGCTGCCGGCCTGGCAATTCCGGAAACTCAAACAGATCAAGCGAGCCGTCTACCGCATCCATGGCGAACAAGCGCGTCCGCGGCGCCCGAGCCATCACATAACTAACCTCGTAGAATTGATAGGGCACGTACGCTTCCGCGATTCGGTGCAAACGGCCTGCGGTCATTCTCCAGTACATCGAGGATAGCCCGCCTTTGGAAAATTCCCGGACGGCATCCTCCTGCGTGACGTTAGACTGCAACGCGACGATGGATGTTGGTCTCATTTTTTTTTTAGCGCCGTCTTAATGAAAATAAATCCATAAACCAAAAACTGTCGCGATCAGCACCAACGTAAACGCCAGGTTCACCCTGTGTTCCGCGGGCGTCTCGCGTTTCAGATGTGGAGTTTCCTTCAAATCCGTAGTGTCCAGTTTGTCTCCCACCGTCGCGAAAGTTAAGCCCGCAATCTTTCTGCGCTCCGGCGCGGGGTACATCATGCTCACCGCGATCAGCACGATGGCACACACCACGAACATGAGGACCGCATAATGAAGAAAATTCATGCCCACCAGCCAGCGCACTGCGGCTGAGTTGTAGTGTCTGGTCTTATCCAGCACTTCAAAAATAAAACGCACCGAACCCAACACAAAACCAACCAGCAGCGAACTGATTGCGCCTTCGCCATTCAGCCGCGGCCACAAAATTCCAAATATAAAGCACACCGCGATCGGCGGACTGATGTATGCCTGCACGCTTTGCAAATAAATGTATAGTTGCGCGCTGAGCAAATGAATGAAGGGCACCCACAAAAGTCCCAGCAGCACCATGGCGCCGGTAGCAATGCGCCCGAAGGCCACCAGCTGCTTTTCGCTGGCTGCCGGCCGGACTTTTTTATAAAAATCCAGCGTGACCATGGTGGAAGCGGAATTAAAAACCGAGCTCATCGCACCCATCAACGCGGCCAGCAACGCGGCGATCAATAATCCAACCAGACCGGTAGGCAAAAGATTAATTACTAGTGTGGGGAAGGCAATGTCTCCGTTGGTAACTTTGCCATCCACCACGGTGAACAGTTGCGGATACAGCGCATAGCAAATTAGGCCCGGCAACACTAGCAGGAATACCGGAAGAACTTTCAGAAACCCGGCAAAAATTGTGCCCGCCTTGGCGTGACCTTCGTCTCGCGCGGATAAAACGCGCTGCACAATTACCTGGTCGGTGCACCAATACCAGATGCCCAGAATTGGCGCGCCAAACACGATTCCGGTCCAGGGAAATTCCGGATCGGAAGCGGGCTTGATCATATGAAAAAAACTGTCGGGAAGCGCGGCGCGCAATCCTCCAAATCCGCCAACTTTGTCCATGCCGATTAACGTGAGTGCGATCGCGCCCGCGAGAAGAATCAGAGTCTGCACTAAATCCGTGTAGATCACCGCGGCGAGGCCGCCGGCGACGGTATAGACGCCTGTAGCAATCACCAGAATAATTGCCGCTGTCCATTGATTCCAGCCAACCACGCGCTCCAGCACGATGCCCGCGGCATAAAGATGGACGGAAATTTTTGTGAAGATATACGCAATCACGGAAATGGTGGCCAGGTAATTCGCGCAATTGCGATTGAAGCGGCGCTCCAGAAACTCCGGCATAGTGAATACATTGGAGCGCAAATAAAACGGTACGAACACCCAACCGAGCAGCAGGAGCATCATGCACGCCAGCCACTCAAAATCGCCCACGGCTAAACCGGATGTCGCACCCGATCCCGCAAGACCTATGAAATGTTCCGTGGAAATATTGGAAACGAAAAGCGAAGCGCCGATGGCGAACCAGCCGATATTACGGCTGGCCAGAAAATAATCCTCAGAGGTGCGGCCCCTTTTTGCAAAATAAAAACCGATGCCAAAAATAATGGCGAAATAAATTCCAATAATTACCAGGTCGGTGGGAGCGAGAATGCGATGCGTTACCGTCACGATTGCTGCCGCCAGCATCGCACCTCCTCGTGCAAACTGCGTGGAATAAACGACTGGCCTGCGGAGTCTATAACAGGGGCAGCCCACGCTCAATAACCGATTGGCGCCGAATCTTGGCGACTAAGACAGGACTGGGCCGATGATTTGCGGCCATGGCTGCAACGGAGTAAAAATATAAAGGGAGGAAATATGATCAAGTTGCTCTGTTGCATTTTTCTTTTGGGGGCTAGCGTGATGGCCGCGGATAAAAACGTCTACGAATTTACTTTGAATTCCATAGATGGCCAGGCGGCGCCGCTGGCAGCCTACAAAGGAAAAGTGGTCATGCTCGTGAATGTGGCTAGCCGCTGCGGTTTCACGCCACAATATTCGGCGCTGGAAACGGTGTACGAGAAGTATAAAGATCGCGGCTTTGTGATCGTTGGCATCCCGGCCAACAATTTCGCCGGACAGGAGCCAGGATCAAATCAGGAAATCAAAACATTTTGCACCACCAAGTATCACGTTAGTTTTCCGATGATGTCGAAAGTTTCGGTGAAGGGCGATGACAAAGATCCGCTGTATCAATACTTGACGGACAAATCTGCCAACCCACAAACTGGCGGCGACATAAAATGGAACTTCACAAAATTTCTGATCGGTCCCGACGGCCGCGTCATTACCCGCTTTGAGCCGGACGTAACACCGGACGCGCCGCAGGTCACGTCGGCCATCGAGAAGGCCTTAGCAACGATTGGGCATTAGCCACGTCTAACAAACAGACCAGGCCCGCTCTTCCCACTGCCGGTAGCGGCGAAACTGGTATGGCGAAAATGCAAGCTGATTACGATTTGGATTGTGAGAAATTCATGAAAGAAATAGAGTCAGATTCATGAACATGACCAGAATCAAGATTGCTATCGGCTGCGCTCTTCTTTTTTCCGGCTGCCGTGTCAGCAAACCCGGAGCAATCGAAAGTGAAATGGCCAGGGGCGTGAAACACAAGCTCACCGTTGGCGGAAAAAATACTCCCAACCCAATTGCAGCGACGCCGGAAAATATCAAGGACGGACAAGAACATTTTGGGCATCACTGCGGCATCTGTCATGGCCTGGACGGCGAGGGCACGGGAGTGCCGTTCGCGCAGAAAATGTCGCCGCCAATTCCTTCTTTGAGTTCATCGGATGTGCAGGAGTACAAAGACGGGCAATTAAAATGGATTATTGAAAATGGCATCAACCCTTCCGGGATGCCTTCCTGGAAAGGGATTCTGAGCGATGAAGAGATGTGGACCCTGGTGAATTTCATGCGCCACCTGCCACTCAAAGGAAGCCTGGGAATTCCCAAGGTCTATAAAGAAGAACAGGAAGAGCACGAGCACATGCACATGCACGATAAGACTCCAGAAAAATAAATTCCCGTCCTCTATCGCTTGACGCTAACACATATGTTAGCTACTTACCGCACGTATCTACCACATTACATGGCGCTTACAGTTATTTAACTGAAATGGTAAGGGAACCTTAGGCTCCCAGGTTTTTGAACTCTCAGAGTGCATCGACGGCATCCAAGAACTGCTCGCAGAATCAAAGACCGAAGAATCACTCCGTAGCGATTAGGAACACATGACAATAATTTCTACCGGGCCGGTGGACGCTGCCGCAAATGAAAAGATCGATGTCGGACGGTTTATTTGCAAGGGACGGAATTTTGGCGGTGCGCGTTTTTTTGAGTTTCACGATCAGAAATGGTTTCCGAAGAGTCTGCGTGACGGCGTAACCGACGCGCTGCAATTTGTTTTAAGTTTGTGCGGAATCTACCGACCCATCGTCCCGCTACTAAATAAAGCTGTGGAAGCCACCGGCGCGGCACGCATTGTGGATATATGTTCGGGCGGAGGCGGGCCCTGGCTATGGCTGTACCGTTCGTTGCAGGTGAGCAACGGGCGAAACATTAATGGACAAAGCATAGAAGTTTGTTTGACCGATAAGTATCCGAATATTGCAGCATTCGAGAATGCCCGGCGAAAGACGGGTGGCCGGATCACGTTTTATCGCGGATTCGTAGACGCCGCATCTTTGCCTCGCGAACTCTCAGGATTTCGCACGCTCTTCACTTCATTTCATCATTTCACCCCGGACGAAGCAATAGCCATACTGCAAAACGCAGCGGACGACGGCCAGGGGATCGGCGTGTTCGAAGCAGCCAAGCGTGATCCGTTGACAATTTTATTGACGGCGCTGATGCCGCTAGCGGGATTTTTAACCGCGCCGTTCGCGCGCCCGTTTCGCATTTCGAGATTGTTCTGGACCTACGTCATCCCGGTGATTCCCTTTGTCCTATTTTTTGATGGGGTCGTTTCCTGTCTGCGATCCTATTCACAAAAAGAGCTTTCACTTTTAGCTGCGCAGGTGGAAGCGGGAAATTATGTGTGGCAGATTGGAGAACAATTCGGCGGCTTGGCTCCCATTACATTTCTCATAGGGTATCCCGGGGCTGCCAATATAATCGGACAGACGGCGTTAACTTCCGGTGGACGCGGTCTGGTTGAATGACTCGTCAGACCATTCATCGCATTTATACCGAAGACAAACGCCGCGCCACTATTGTGCGCGTAATCTGTAGACAATTTGAGAACTTCACGCTGTAACCCACCACTGGGTATCACCGCGGTAAGCCGGAGAACTCCATCGTGCTGGAAATCGTGGGCGCGAAGGAATCCGAGGTGAAATGGCTAGCAGCACGTATTCGAGAAATCAATCGACAAGCGTCCGTGCTGGTGATCGCCTTGAACGGGCGTACAAAAAGGATTACCGCTAATCAACTGTAAGAGCCCGCAAGGATTCTCCTCGTATTGTTACCAGTTAAGCTGTATTGCTGTGGCTAAGCAAAGGCTTCTATGCTTCTTGTTGTGACTCGCGCGTAAAATAGCAATGCAAAAAGAAACGCAGCCCGGAGTTTGCGTGCCAAATTTCAGTGCTTGGGGTATCGAGGAAAAATATCGGGACGACTCCGGACAATGGCACGCGGTTTCGGAGGCCACAAAAAATAAATTTCTGGCCGTCATGCAAGGAACGCGAGAAGACCCTGCCGATCCGGCGCTCATGGTGGTTCGTCAAGGCACGGATGTAAACATTCCGGAATCTTGCCAGTTGCAATTGGAAGACGGCACCCGTTTGCGCGCGACCGGAAGACTTGCGCCCGACTTGCCGCTTGGTTACCATTCAATTTTTGATCGCGACGGCCGCGAATCGCGGCTGATCGTAACGCCGCCGCGCTGTTACCTTCCATCAGACCTGCACACCTGGGGTTGGGCGCTGCAACTTTATTCCTTGCGGTCACAATCGAGTTGGGGAATGGGCGATCTGGAAGACTTGCGCCGTATCTGCGAGTGGTCTGCTGAATTGGGAGCCGGAATCGTAATGATTAACCCGCTGTGCGCGACGGCTCCGGTGTTGCCGCAGCAGGCGAGCCCCTATTATCCCAGCAGCAGGCTATTTTTAAGTCCGCTGTATTTGTGTATTGAACAGATTGCTGGGGCGAAAGAAGCACTCCCCGACTTTGAAAAATTATGCGAAGAGGGGCGCGCGCTTAACGACAAGCCTTTGATTAACCGCGATGCCATCTACCGTTTGAAAATGCGCGCGCTGGAAAAAATCTGGGCGCACATGCGCGACAAAATATCGTTTGGCGAATTCGAACGCAACCGGGGGCGCAGCCTGCAGCTCTTCGCCAGTTTTTGTGTGCTTGCCGAGCAGTTCGGGGCCCACTGGCGCGCGTGGCCACAGCAATATCGTTCGCCCGATGGTCCGGCAGTTTTGGCTCTGATCGTGGAATTCGGCGATCGAATCCGGTTTCATAAGTGGCTGCAATTCCTGCTCGACGAGCAATTAAAAGCCGCGTCATCCACAGGAAATATCATGCAGGATCTTCCCGTGGGAGTTGCGCCAGATGGCGCCGATGCGTGGATGTGGCAAGACGTCTTTGCGAAAGATGTAAGCGTGGGAGCGCCGCCCGATTTATTCAACGCCAACGGACAAGATTGGGGACTGCCGCCATTCGTGCCACACAGATTGCGGGCCGCGCGGTACGAGCCGTTCATCCAGACGGTGCGCACGGCGCTGCGCTATGCGCGAGGACTGCGAATCGATCACGTGATGGGATTATTCCGGTTGTTCTGGATTCCCGTAGGCGAGCCGAGCGCGCATGGGACTTATGTTCGTTACAATGCGGACGAGATGCTTTCGATCCTTGCGTTGGAGAGCGCGCGAGCCGGGACATTTGTGGTGGGAGAGGATTTAGGCACGGTGGACGAAGGTGTGCGAGAAAAACTCGCTGAGTATGCGGTGCTTTCTTACCGGCTTTTGTGGTTCGAGGAAAAGCAACCAGAGCATTATCCGAAGTTGGCGGTCGCGGCGGTGTCCACGCACGATTTGCCGACCATCGCGGGCCTGTGGTCGGGCGCGGATTTTGACGAACAAACTCAGCTGGGACTGGAACCCATCAGAGAAAACTCCGACAAAATGCTCTGGTATCTCAAGCGCGCGACCAACACGCATGACCACGCGCACATTTCCGACGTAATTGTTAAAACGCACAAAGCGCTGGCGCAATCGCCGGCGGTAATTACGCTGGCGTCGCTGGAAGATGGCTTGGGCGCGCACAAAAGGCCCAACTTGCCTGGAGCCGGTGAGGATATTCGCCCCAACTGGTGTATTCCTCTGCCGAAAAAACTCGAAGAAATCGAGACGGACCCGACGATTCTAAGAATTGCGGAATCTCTGAAGAGATAAAGAAGCCCGTTATCGGCGCGTTTATTGCTGAAGTTCCCTTTCCATCTGTTGCAGAAGAGCGGTGTTGGTGTCGATGGCTTGAGCTAGTATTTCAGACTGGCGCTGGGCCTCTTCCCAATTCTGCGATTCGATGGCCTCGGTCAGACCGGGAAGCTCCAGATGCGCGTAGGTGTAACGCGCGCAATAGAGCAAATGTTTAAACCACGGGCGCCCGGGGATGCCATCTGGATTCAGCCAGTTACTTTCCACCTTTAGTATGGATTGGTTGTACTGCTCGGCGGTCTGCGTATCTATTTTTCCGGAAGCAACCAGGCGGTCCAGAAGTGTCTTGACGTTTTTGCCGGCGGCTTCGAAGGCCGCGGCGCTTTTCTGTAAATTATCTAGATTGATTTCATTCGCGTCGTAGCGGGGATTTTTTTTCAGATCGTCGATAAAACCATTGAGGGTGCGGCCGTAAAATCCAAAATCGAAAGGCAAAATGTCCGCTTGCGCCAATCGCAGCGCGGCAACAGCCCACATTGCGGACATGGTGGCGTGGTATTTGTAGCCGGGGTCGCCAAAGTGGTTCATCCAATAAAAATTGTCGTACATGGAGTGATACACGCCGTACGGTCCATCGAATCCCAGTGTGATAACTGGGCGTCCGAGGAAATTTAGAAACACGGTGTGGTCGGAGCCGCTGCCGATACGGGTATTTACTACATTCTCGTCTTTGGGCGGCTGCGAATGTTTGTCGTTTTTTCGCGCCGTAGCCGTGGATTTAATCCAGGCATCATGCAAGCTCGTTCCGCTGGGGTCGGCAATGGAATAGCTGGTCTCCACCAGCATGGGAGCCAGCGAGCCGACCGCGCCGCCTTCGAAGTTCGGTCCTGATGTTGAGGAATCCACGTTGAGATACGCAATTAACTTTTTTCGTAAGTCATCAGCAAACTGCTCGCCCCACTCCGTCGAGCCAGTCAGTCCTATCTCTTCGCCGTCCCAGCTGCAGAAAATCAGTGTGCGCTTGGGCCGGAAGCCATTTTTTAACATGGTTCCGAAGGCGCGGGTAAGTTCCATCATGGAGGCGGTACCGCTGCTGGGGTCGACGCCGCCGTATTCCCACGCGTCGTGATGATTTCCGAGGAGCACCCACTCGTCGGGAAATTGCGCGCCGCGAATGCGGGCTTCGACGACGTAATAAGGCTGAATGGAATTATCCATTTGCACTTTCAGGTGAGCTTGCACGGCTCCGGTGAGCCGATAGGTAATCGGCAATCCACCTTGCCAATCTTTTGGAGCGGTTGGGCCATTCATATTTTCCAGCAGCGGCTTGGCGTCGTGCCAGGAAAGCGGCAACGCGACAATGTGAGGTAACGAGCGAGCTTCATTTTGCGGAATGCGCTTTGCGCCGGGCACCGAGGCCCAACCAGGAGTGAGCGGATCGCCTGGGACGATAAAATCGTAAGTGATCGAGCCGCGCTGGATGTGCGTTTCCGGTCCCCACGGGCCGTCAGGAAAAACTTTACCTTTTACGTAGCCGTCTTCGGCTGGATCGGAATAGATCAGCAAGGCCGCGGCGCCGTTTTTCTCCGCAGTGAGCGCTTTGAATCCGCGATAGCTGTAAGGATTTGAATAACGTACCAGAACAATTTTTCCTTTTACGTCGATGCCATTCTTGTGTAGCACGTCGTAGTCTTCGGGATTGCCGCTGTGGGCGTAAACGACGGGAGCGGTAACTTCTCCACTTTCGGAATAACCCAGCCAGGCGTTAGCGACTTCGGGATTTTTTGTGTCGGGGTCCACATCATATGGGGCTTCGCGGAGCAGCGCTTGATAGTGAGTGGGCGCGACCATTTCGAGGCTGGTCGAGACGGGCCTAGTTCCGAGAACGTCGTATTGGCGGATAGCTATGTCTTCCAGACCTTGCTTTCTCCATTGTTCCGCAATGTATTCGGCGACTTCGCGATCATGAATGGAACCAGCGGGATGTGAAATGGAGGTGAAATAGCGATGCTGCTTGCGAATTTCCTCCGTGGAGATAAGTTTTTTAAGCTGGTCTTCTAGATTGGCTTGTTCGGCGGCATGCTGCGGCGAAAAGCCTGAGATTTTTGTTGTGGGGGTGGCGCTAAAGGCGTCCTGCGCAACGTCGTTCGGCAATAGAAAAACCACCGGGGTCAAGAGCGCAACGGCCGAAAACCTTTTCAGAAACAGCGACGAAGAGTTCTTCACTTGAATGTTGATCTCCAGGAAATTTGGGAGCAGGTTGCGAAAACTGCTGTCAGTTGCACAGCGCGGCTCCGCCAGCGATACCCGAGTTGGCACCGTAATGAGCGGAGAGCAGTGCGATTTCGCGGCAGCGCGAATTGATGCACCAGCTCGGTATGCGCGCTCGAACTTCATCAAAGAAAGGTTGCAGCACGCCGGCGACGCCGCCCCCGACTGCGATTACGTCGGGTTCCAACAGATCGATGGTGTTGCCCAAGTACACCGCCAAAAGTTCAACAGTCTCGAGCAATGTAGCTGTGGCAATCGGATCGCCGCCCGTGTGAGCCTGATTCACGAACTCGGTGGTGACCGCGGCGATTTTACCGCCGGCCAAATCGAGCATCGGCGAGTGCGCCAGCTTGGCGGCTTCCAATTTTGCCTGGGCGCGTTTTGCGATGGCCGTTCCTGAAATGAATACTTCGATGCATCCGCGTTTTCCGCAACCGCATATCGGGCCGCGATAATCAATGCTTACGTGCCCGCCCTCCGGGGCGGCGCCGGTACGCCCGTTGTAAATGTGACCATCCAGGATCAAACCTGTACCGATTCCTGTGCCAATCGAAATGTAAAAGACTTTAGCGTAGCCTTTGCCTGCGCCCCACAGAACTTCAGCCAAGGCCGCGGCGTTCGCGTCATTTTCGATTTTTACGGGGAGGTGATAGCGGTCGGAAATTTCTGCGGCGAGCGGAAAATTTCGCCAACAAGGAAGGTTGGGCGGATTGATGACCACGCCGGTGTTAGGGTCAAGCGGGCCGGGTGCGCAAATACCGATAGCGCGAATGGTCCAATGGTTTTGTTGAGCCTTGGCCAACAGAGAATCGATGGCCTCAATTACGGAATTGAGCCCTGCAGCGGCGTCACCGTCACTCACCATGGGAACACGGGTGAGGTGACTAATTTCGCCGGTGTGGTTTACAAAACCGGCGGCCACCTTGGTTCCACCAATATCTACGCCGATTACATAATTATCTTGGTCGGTGGTGGCCATTGACGATTAATTTGTGGCGTTCATTGAGGCAACAATCACTGGGCGGCAACGACGACGGGAGTCGGCCGCGAGCCCCACAGTGCGTAGTACAGAATATAAAGATAGCAAATCGCGGGGATGATGAAGGCGTGGTGGATGCCGACGCGATCGGCGAGCGCGCCTTGGAGGACCGGAAGGATCGCTCCTCCTACGATGGCCATCACCAACATTCCAGAACCATCGCCGGTGAGTGGTCCGAGCTCCGCGATGCCAAGTGTGAAAATGCTGGGGAACATGATGGAATTGAAGAGACCTACCGCAATGATGCTCCACATGGCCACGTGGCCAGTGGTTAGCATGGAGATGCAAACCAACGCGCAGGCCGTGATGGCCGCAATGGCTAGCACCGTACCCGTTTTTACTTTCTGGAGGATGGCAGAGCCGATGAAACGGCCAACCATGGCGCCGCCCCAGTAGTAAGTGACGTACTTGGCGGCGGCGAATTCCGGCAGACTTCCGATCTCCGGCTGACCGAAATAATTGATGAGAAAGCTGCCGATGGAAACTTCCGCACCCACGTATACGAAAATGCCAATCGTCCCGAAGACGAGTTGACGATACCTCCACAAGCTGGCTTTCACGCCGGAGCCGCTGTGACGGGCAGCGCCGGGGACGTCCGGCAGTTTGAACATGGCGATCACGAGTCCAAAAATGATCAGCGCCAATCCGATGACGAGATACGGAAGCTTTACAGAGGCAGCTTCCTGAACGCGATAGGCCTGCAAAACGTCGGCGGACATCTGTCGAGTCTCGCCAGCACCTTTGAAATTAGCACTCAAGATCAAGAGGCCGCCCAAGCGGGGGCCGATGGTGGTGCCCAAAGAATTGAAAGCCTGAGTGAGATTTAACCGGCTGGACGCGGTTTCCGGCGGGCCCAAAACAGTGACGTAGGGATTAGCAGTTACCTGCAAGGCGGTGATGCCCGCGGCGAGAGTCATGAGGGCTATAAGAAAAAGTGGAAATGAAGCGACACTGGCGGCGGGGATGAAGAGGAGCGCACCTACGCCCGTGGTGAACAGGCCAGTGACCATCGTCTTTTTGTATCCAATGGCGTCGACGAGTTTTGCGGAGGGAATGGAGAAAATAAAATAGGCGGAGAAGAAGGCAAACTGGATCAGCATCACTTTGGCGTAGTTCAAATCGAAAATGGATTTCAGATGCGGTATCAGGATGTCGTTCAAGACAGTGACGAATCCCCACAAGAAGAAAAGGGCGGTCACCAAGGACAGGGCGGCTATGTTGGTGGAGGCTGGGGCGGGGGAATAGGACGCTGCGGGGGTGGCGGTGCTGGTGTTCACATTTACCATCAGGTGGCCTCCGTGCATGTTCGCCGAAATGCTCTTTGCCTACGCCGCAGTGCAAGGCGTGCCGCCGGCATGCTGGTCGTGCGGCTGGCACGCTGAAAATATAAGCACAAAAGCAGGTGTCGCCGGGGAATAAATCTTACGGCGGATGATGATGCCACAATAGAGGGCTTAGAAAAGCGATATTTGTGGTTGTGCAGTGGGGCATTCGTTGAAATCAACAGTGACAAACCCCGCATAGGCAACGATGCTCGACGTTTCTTTAAACTGCAGGAGGTGCTTCTTCTCTTGACCTCGTCCCTGTTCAAGGATCCCTGTTTCCAGGGCTATTACTTTTGCCGCCCGGAAATGGCGGAGCGGCACGAGATCCCCGCTTACAAAATGAACTATCTGCGCATCCTGCAGATCGCCAACCAGCCTGAACTTGACGGCGGCAAGCTGGCCGCGGCCATACGTCAGGAAGCGTCCCTGGTGTACCGCCTGCTGCGCTACCTGAATTCGCCGGCCTTTACGCTGCGCACGAAGGTTGATTCTATTCCTCACGCGCTTACTTTGCTGGGGGAGCGCGATACTCGAAAATGGATTTCGCTGGTGGCCGTCGCCGAGATGGGCAGCGACAAGCCGCACGAGCTTGTTTTGGTCCCACTGCCCAGGGCGCGATTTTGCGAACTGCTCGCGGAAGCCGGCGAGCTGCGAAACAGGGCAAACGACTTGTTCCTGATGGGCTTGCTCTCCGCCTTGGATGCCATCATGGACTTGCCGATGAGCTCGGTATTGGCGGACATCCCGGTTCAACAGGAAATCAAGGAAGCTTTGTTCGGCCAAGCTGGACGCTTTGCTTTATTTTAGAAATCGCCAAGAATTACGAGCGGGCCCACTGGAACCAGCTTTGTGCGTCCGCGAAACTGGCGGGCATCCCAGAAAGCGCCCTTCCCGATCTTTTCGTGCAGTCGCTGGATTGGGCGAGACAAATCCTTGGCTTCACTCACCGGGGATGAGTCAGAGTGGAAGGCTGCGATGCGTTGTTAGTCCCTGCAACTTCATTTGTATAAATCCAAACTGGACCATCTTAGCAGCCGTAGAATGCCTGGCCATATTTTTGGCAAGTTAACCTAATGAGAATTTCGCGCGGTTTGGTTACTCGCTATCCATACACGGCCTGGAGTACGCACCGGCGTGTAAACGCGGTGTCGCTCCCAATTTCAAAATCACACCAATCACACGAAAACGTAAATTGAAAACGCCTGTGAGTGTTGAAGGTTGGCTCCCCGGGGAAGATTCGAACTTCCAACATTTCGGTTAACAGCCGAACGCTCTACCATTGAGCTACCGGGGAATGTGCTCATCTTACTTTGCTTTACAGGCAGTTTCAAATTGGAGTTTGATGGAGCGCCAGTCAACTTTCGTTCTTATTCCGCCGTTTGTTCGCAAGCCGCTGGTTCGCACAATACCGTTGCGCGGCCAAAAGTATCAACCCGACCACGATAATCAGTCCGACTAATGCAATCCTGAGCAAGACGGTTTTACCTAGTGGAAAGAAGAACCATAGCTGGTGTAAAGCGCCACAGTCAATACGGTCTAGCTCCCGTAGGTCGTGCTCGGAGTGCTCTATCACTAGCCTTCCATTCGGCGAGCGAAGTTCTGACAAGGCCCGTTAACGCGCGACTAAGAGCGGCGAAGCAGGTTGGGAGCAAAGAAGGCTACGTTGGCGGGCGCTCGGCGAGGCAGCGCATGAAATACGGGAACCAGTCGCGGCTAAGTAGCGGAGGTGTCGTTACGTTCATCAAAAAGCCAGCGTCGCCAGCTCTTAGGTAGTTTTGGCAACCGACCGAGACCTGCCGAACTTGCCACCTGTGACGCAGCCCAAAGCAGTCGATAGGCTACGATTCCTAATACGAAAAGAATTGTGACCGTCGAGGCAATCAGAGATGACTTATTCATTGGGGAAAACCTGGAGGCAATTATATCACTCTTTTCAGGTCGATTTACTTGTCCCGAGAAATGCGTTTACCAAGCACTAAACAAGCTTGCGCAAACGGGAGTAAGATCCCAGCATGCCTTCCGGCATTGGTAATGGAGCACCGAAATGAGTGACCCGAACCCTTCTAACATCATCCCACGGGCGAACGAGACATTCAGTGAAACGTATGCTCGACTCGCGAAGGAAGGAACCGCGAGCGAAATCTCGAGGCCGGAGATAATGATGTTCTACCCCCTTGTGGGATCGCTGTCCGCGCTCGTCGTTCGATTAATCGGTCGACTCGTGCATCGGTTCCGATAAGGCAGATTACGAACATCTCTCGTAACGAGATGTCTTGAATTTAGTTTGAGTGGTTTAGTTGCCGCCGCAGGGTTTCGACCACCAGGCCGATCAGTGCATACGTGGCGACATTTGCAACAAGAGTCGAATAGAGGCTAACGGGGTAATGCGATCCGATGATCGCAACGGGGCAGGTTAAGCGGATAAGAGTGGAGACGATCGGTTCTACCAGATGGTCCTTGCTTCTGACTAAGAGATAAACGGCCCACGCACTCGCAACGAGAAATCCCGCAGCCGCCCATATTGCAATTCGGTATTTCATGCTGCACCTCCCGCTGTCTTGATCGAATAGTCTCACAAAGTGTCGCATGTGTCAGGGCAACTTCGGATTAGCCGCAGTGACTACATTGGACTACCGGGGAATTTGCTAAGAGCGTTTATCAGGCATTACGCGGGGCTGCTCTTGGCCCCGCTCACGATAAGAACCTCAGCCGGAAAACTCATCGCGTTGCCAGTGGAGTATTCAGTAAGAGAAGAGAGCATCTCCAGCTTCACCTTTTGCTTGTGCTCGTCTGAAAGCGTTTCGAACTTTTCATTCAGCTTCTCGGACATCTCGCGTCGCAGATTCCAGAAGTCTTCCACGGAAACGGGGGCGTCGATTTTGAACTGCAGCAGCCGCTCAGATCGCGCGACCGCCCCAGCTTCGGAAAAAACTCCCATTAACTTGCCGCGAGGCGCAAATCGAAATGCGTCGGGAGCTTCCGGGTCAAGTGGGGGCGAATCCACGTAGCGATCCATGACGCGCGACAACGCAAAGTGGAAAGGATTTTTTTCGGCGAAATGCCAAACCGCTAAAGCCAGCCTGCGTCCGGGCTTGAGCACTCGCAACATCTCGCGGACGCCGTCCACTGGTGAAGGAAAGAACATCACGCCAAAGCGGCTGATCACCGCGTCGAAAGTATCGGCAGCAAAGGGGAGATCGTCTGCAAAGGCCACATCAAATTTTGCGTTCTTTAGCCCCAGGCGATGTGCTTCACTGCGAGCGGCTGTGACCATCCCCTGGATGGCGTCGACGCCGAAGACCTTGCCGTTTGGGCCTACGACGGCCGCTACGCTCAATGCCGGCTCACCAGGGCCGGTAGCAACATCGAGAACAGAGTACTGGGTGCCAATCGCCGCATCTTCGATAAGGGCCTGCGTTATCGGCGCAAACATTCCGCGAATTACATCACGGTGCTTTTCCCAGAACGGCGCGGAAGTTCGCCATCGATTGATAATCTCTTCGTCCGGTCGCATAGAGCGAAATTATAGCTGCTCAGGACGATTTCACGCGTCGTTCATTCTATTGAGAATCACTCGGCGAATCTTGACTAACGCCGGTCTTGTCATGGAAGGAATTTGGTGTGGGTCTTTACTGTCGCATACTGCACAGCGGTATCGCCTGACTGCATGACAGCATTTGCCTGGCCGCTTTCGGCTACCCACATGTTAGCCCAACGACCGCAGGGCAGGAGGGTCTGCGGATCGGACTCGGAGCGGGCATTGCTTGTGGCAGGTGTACGACCGTGCCGCGATTGGAACGATCTGATTTGTATGAACGGTTGAATCAATCATTCGCATAGGTAGAGCAGAGTATGAGCACAGCAGTAATGATGGAACGGATTGCAGAAGCGTCGCCACGTTTCAAAGCCAGGATGGCCGGTGTTTTTTCTTTGCTCAGTCTACTCACGGCAGCATTCACTGAGCTCTTCGTTCGCGGCAGGTTGAATATCGCGGGGGGCCTCATCGCGGTCGCGTGCATGGTCGCTGTGACGCTGCTCCTCTATGACATCTTTAAGCCGGTGAACAAGGGCCTCTCTTTGGTAGCGGCGGCCTTCAACCTCGTTGGACTCATCTTTGAGGCTCTTCGATGGCAGCCTCGGGGCGTGAACCTCGCCGTAGTGTTTGCTGGATTCTGTTGCCTCGTGATCGGCTGCCTCATTTTCAGATCGACCTTTCTGCCTCGCATTCTCGGCTTGCTGATGGCGCTTGCCGGTTTGGGTTGGCTGACCTATCTGTCACCGTCGCTCGTAAAGGTTCTGTCTCCCTACAATCTGGTCCTCGCCGTCCTTGGGCAAGAATCGGTAATGCTGTGGCTACTTGTGATGGGCGTGAATGTTCAACGATGGAAGGAGCAGGCCAGCGCAGCGGTCAGCGGCTAAAGCCGTCGACTATAGCAATACTGGCCAAGACGTGCACTGGTATGGACTTTTCGTTACGAGTCCTTTTGAGGAGGGTTTTAATCAGGAATTGGCTATCGGTTTTCTGCCTAGGGCACAAATCCATCCTTTATCGCGTTCCTCGATTACCTGAACATTTGAGTAACCGGCGTCTGTGAAGTGTTGGCGATGCTCATCAACGCTGAGGAGCGTCATGCCTGCGCGTGAGGCGTATTTTGCGGCGAACTTTGCAACGGTGGTACTTGCTCCTTTATAGATTTCCGCAATGAAGATGAGCGTCCCGCCAGGCTTCAGGACTCTGAAGACTTCGCGCATGTCACCCGGTAAGTTCGGCCACCAGAAGTGTGTTTCGACAGCAGTGACGAGATCGAACATGTTGTTCGGAAAAGGCAACTGAGAGACTGAGCCGTGAAGGATTTCGACGCGGCCCACGGTTATATATTGCGTGACGTATTTTTTTGATGCGGCGACGCTCACTTCGGAATGATCGATGCCATAGACTTTTCCCTGCTTGGCGATGTCCGCTAACTTGGCTACGGTCCTGCCGCCACCACAGCCTACATCGAGGAGGGTGTCGTGGGTACCTATCGAAATGTGGCGTAAGCCCCAGTCGCTCAGCTTGGAATGGCTCGAATTCATACGCCACAAATTAAATCGGCCGAGCCACCCTGAGGGCTTGCTGCCCTGATTTGCCGGTATAATTTTGATGGTCGGCATTGTTTACCGTCATACAGTTTAACGTCAAAAATGACGGCGACGCTTTGCAGAACTTCGGAAAAGCGCTACGGTTTGAGTCTAGGCGCGCGCGCAAACAGAAACGGCAAACTTTGCGCGCGGGGCTAGGGGCGACGGAGGAGGTTGCGGGCGAAGAAAGCTACGTTGGCGGGGCGCTCGGCGAGGCGGCGCCTGAAGTAGGGGAACCAGTGGCCATGTGTTCTTTGACTTTTCTTTGCGCCCCGCGATCGTGTAATTTTGGTCGACCTCCCCCGAGAGGGATATCCGAACTAGGAGAAAAAATATGGCGCGACGTAAATTCTTGGCCCAGCTGTCGACCTTACCTTTTTTGGTATGGAGCACCAAAGTGGAGGAATCGAAGAAGTCGCTAAAGATCATGATGAAAAGTGCGTGGGGACCCGATGACCCAACCAGGGCTGCATTTCCTTTCGCGCACGGGCTGGCACTCGCAGAAGCCGGCCATGAAGTACAGATCTTTCTTCTCGCCGAAGCTACATCTTTGATGCGAAAGTCCATGGTGAACGCGATCCTGCCTGTCGGTTGGCCTCCGTTAAGCGAAACGCTCGAGAAGGTTGTGGCGAAAAAAATTCCGATCTTTGCTTGAGGAGCCTGCTCCCGGGCCCGTGGGGTCACGGAAACAGACTTGAATCAATGGGGCGCAAAATTTGGAAATCCGGCGATCTTTGTCGCGCTCGTGGAGTGGGCAGACCGGATTATTGTGGAGTGAAAAAATAAAATGAGAATACGAGCGCGCAACTAAGCAAGAGTGGGGGGCTAGGGGCGACGGAGGAGGTTGCGGGCGAAGAAGGCTACGTTGGCGGGGCGTTCGGCCAGGCGGCGCATGAAATAGGGGAACCAGTCGCGACCGTAGGGGATGTAGATGCGCAGGCGATAGCCGTCTCTTACGAGACGGCGCTGCAGATCGGTGCGCACACCATAGAGCATCTGGAACTCAAAATCATCTTTGGTGATTTGTTTGGCGGCGGCGAAGCGAATCGTGGCGGCGATCATGGCAGGATCGTGGGTGGCGATTCCGTGATAGAAGCCACTGGCCAGAAGCATCTGCATCAAGCGGACGTAATTAGCGTCAACGTCCTTCTTTTTGGGGAAGGCCACGTCCGCGGGTTCGTTGTAGGCGCCTTTGCAAAGGCGGATGCGGCAGCCGTAGGCCAGGAGATCAGTGATGTCGGCCTCGCTGCGATATAGATAGGACTGTATTACCGTGCCGATGGCGGGATTTTGCGCGCGCACGCGTTTCACAAGTTCAACGGTGCGCTGGGCGTAGACCGAGCCTTCCATATCCACGCGCAGAAAATTGTCATAGTCCGCAGCGCGCTGCACGATAGAAACCACCAGGCCTTCGCAGAACTCCGGGCTGAGGTCGAGGCCCAATTGCGTCAGCTTGCAGGAGACGTTGGCGTGCAGTCTTTCGTGGGCGATGCGATCGAAAATTTCGAGGTAAGCGTCGCGAGCACGTTGCGCATCTTCCTGGGTGGAAACATTTTCGCCCAGATAGTCGAGGCTTGCGAACATGCCGAGGTTGTTGCAGTCGCGGGCAGCGGCGATGGCTTCGTCAAGAGTTTCGCCAGGGACGAAACGGTGCGCCATGCGGCGGGTGCGGCCGTTGGAAACGACCCAATGAGCAAAAGATTTGGTTTCAGAAAGCTTTAGAAGGGCCGCGCGAAGCATGCCAGTCAATTATGGCAGCGCGCGACGGAGGAAACTAGTTTGTGGTGATTACTTGTGCTCTTCAAGGAACTTTTCGGCGTCCATGGCGGCCATGCAACCGGAGCCCGCAGCGGTGACGGCCTGGCGATATCGATGATCCTGCACGTCACCGGCAACGAAAACACCGGGGATGCTGGTCTTGCTACCGTTGGTGGAGAGCAGGTAGCCATTGGCGTCGGTTGGAAGCTGGCCGCGAAAGGCGGCGGTGTTGGGATCATGACCGATGGCGACGAACACGCCGTGAACTTCGAGTTCGCGCGTTTCGCCGGAGTCGGGATTGCGGAGGCGAACGCCTTCGACGCCGGCACTGTCGGCGAGAATTTGCTCAACGATGGCGGGCGTGACGAATTCGATTTTTTCGTTGGCTCGGGCGCGGTCGAGCATGATTTTTGAGGCGCGAAACTCGTTGCGGCGATGAATGAGATAAAGCCGGGACGCATAACGCGTGAGGAAGTTGGCTTCCTCCATGGCGGTATCGCCGCCGCCGACGACGGCGATGGCTTTGTTACGAAAAAAGAATCCGTCGCAGGTGGCACAGGTGGAGACACCGCTGCCGAGTAAGGGGCGCTCTTCGGGAAGACCGAGCAAGCGTGCGGAGGCTCCCGCGGCGATGATGAGAGTCTTGGTCTCGTGGATATCATTGCCGGCTGTGACTATGAACGGGCGTTTGGAGAGATCGACGTCGGTTACGATGCCGGCATTGAATTCGGCACCGAACCGTTGCGCTTGTTTGCGCATATTTTCGATGAGCTCGTGGCCCAGGATGCCGTCGGGGAAGCCAGGGTAGTTTTCGACCATGGTGGTGAGCGTGAGCTGCCCGCCCGGCTCATGGCCATCGATGACCAGCGGCTTCAGATTGGCACGCGCAGCGTAGATCGCGGCGGTAAGGCCGGCGCAGCCGCTGCCGATGATGACTACGTTGTGCATTTTCATTGCTCCTATTTGATTCTCGCAGGTGCCCGGCGGATACAATGGCGCGAAACGGTTCATTGTACCTGACGGTTTGATTGCAGGGCGATGTAGAGCCAAATTGGAGAGGGTTTTACGCACGGAAGGTTGCTTAGTTTTGAAACGCAAGGCTGATAGTTTGAGAAAGTGAATGGGAAGCTGCAGCGGGGAGACCGCTCGCTGGGATTTGCAAAGGAGATAGGCAATGGATGCGCGATACCCGATTGGGAAGATGGAAATGCCGAAGGAAATTACGGCCGCGAAACGGCAGGAGGCGATTGCGTCGATTGCCGCGGCGCCGAAGAATTTGCGCGAGGCAGTGCGTGGATTGAATGACGCGCAACTGGACACTCCGTACCGCGAAGGTGGTTGGACGGTGAGACAGGTGGTGCATCACGTGCCGGACAGCCACATGAACGCGTATGTGCGACTGAAGCTGGCGCTCACGGAGGATAAGCCGACGATAAAACCGTACGACGAAACCGTGTGGGCGGAGTTAGCGGACGGTAAGGGTGGGCCGATTGAGGCGTCGCAGAGACTTTTGGATGCACTGCACGAACGATGGGACAGAGTGTGGCGATCGCTGAAGGCGGAAGATTTTTCGCGCACGCTGGTGCACCCGGAACAAGGAGAACGCACGATCGATTGGTTGTTGTTTGTTTACGAATGGCATGGGCGGCATCATGCTGCGCACATTACGGAGTTGCGGAAGCAGAAAGGTTGGTAGGAATTGTAGCGAGGAGATGAGGCGTACAGGATTAGCGCGGGTGGCGCGTGCGACGGGGGCTCGTGTACGATAAATATGCACTTGGGAGAAAAAAACTGATGAGCAGAGCGGCAGGAACGTACGCAATTTTTGAGACTTCGCAGGGCGATATTGTGATTCGTTTGCTGGAAAAAGAAGCGCCGAAGACGGTCGAGAATTTTGTCGGGCTGGCTGAAGGAACCAAAGAATTTACCAACGAGAAGACGGGGAAGAAGGAAAAACGAAATTTTTATGATGGACTGATTTTTCACCGGGTGATTCCGCAATTCATGATTCAAGGCGGATGCCCGGAGGGTACCGGACGCGGTGGACCTGGTTATAAATTTGCCGACGAGTTTCATCCGTCGCTGAAGCATTCGAAGGCGGGTAAACTTTCGATGGCTAACGCCGGGCCGGGCACCAATGGCAGCCAATTTTTTATTACCGTGGCGGCGACGCCCTGGCTGGATAATAAGCACACGATATTTGGCGAGGTGGCGGAAGGGCAGGAGGTCGCGGACAAGATTTCCAACGCACCCCGCGATTCTGGCGACAGGCCGAAGACTCCGATTACCTTGAAGAAGGTGCGGATCGAGCGGATTGCCGCGTAGCTACAATCTTTGCGGGCCTGAAACTTTTCCCATGTGGTAAATCGCGATGCTCACTCCTGAGCGGCTTCTTCGACTGGTGATAGAAATTATTTTTGTGTTGCTGGGGCTGTTGGTGGTATGGCTGGGGCTCACCGGCCACATTTTTTTTAATCGTCACAAATTGCCGTGGTTGCTGCTGAGTGTGGCATTGATCCTCTGGGGTATTCGCGGGATTTACAGAAAACCGGGGAGCAAGCCGCCGCCGCCGGAAGATTATATCCGGGCGGTTTCGCTGACGGTTTTGGGTATAGTGCTGCTGGCGATTTCGCGGGTGCCGTTTGCCTGGGTAGGGCCGCTGCTGGCGTGTGCCGGGGTAGTGCTGGCGGCGCGGGGCATCGCGGGATCCGTGGTACTGTTACGGCCCGCTGGAGCCCGGAGGTGAGGCACCAGGTGATGCCGCTGCGCGGGTGCGGAGTGGCACGCGAAAGGAAATAAATATGTTCAAGGAATTTAAAACTTTTGCGATGCGCGGGAATGTGATTGATCTGGCGGTGGGCGTGATTATTGGCGCGGCATTCGGCAAAGTTGTGTCTTCGCTGGTGGAGGACATTATCATGCCGCCGATCGGGATGGCGCTGGGACACGTAAGTTTTGCTGACAAGTTCGTTAGCCTGAACGGGACGCATTACGACTCGCTGACGTTGGCCAAGGCAGCGGGGGCGCCGACGATAAATTACGGATTGTTTTTGAATACCATCATTAGTTTTTTGATCGTGGCCTTTGCGGTATTTTTGCTGGTGCAGCAGGTGAATCGTTGGGGCAAGAAGCCGGCTCCGGCTGCCGCGCCGACCACGCGCGATTGTCCGCAATGCGCGATGTCGATTCCGTTGGCGGCGAAGCGTTGCCCGCACTGCACGACGCAGTTGGCGTAGCGGTTGCGTCCTGTAGATTCTCTACGCGTAGCTAATTCAGTTTGCCCTGGGGTGTGGGCTTGCGCTTGTTCAGGTTGGCGTCCAGATGGGCGCGCAGGCGCTTGACCACTTCCTCTTCGTGCGCTTCGTCCAATTCTTTCTGAACTTCTTCCAAAGCAAAATGAACGACATCGTGATGATGGAGTTCCTGCGGGGCTAGCACTTCGCTGAAACGCAGCCAGAGGCGATGGAGTAGATTGACTTCGTTGCCGGTAAGGTTGGGGGCGTGGGGGCCGAGTACTTTGTAAACTTTGTCGCCGTTGGCTAGATGGATTTCCAGATTGAATTGCGGCTTTTGATCGCCGAGCTGCTCCCAGGCATCGCCGATCTGGCGAGCTTGTTCTTCAGTGGTTTCCTTCGCGGAATGTCCCAGGACGATGGTGCTGGATTTCAGCGCGGTAGCGGCGCGCAGGATGCCGTCCCACAAATCATTAGCAGCGACGACAGCGAGGCGGATGGACTTGCCTCTTTTTTCGGCCATGGACAAGGCCTGAGAAAAAAGATGTTGCTCGATGCTGCCGAAGAGCTGGTCGACATCCAATTCGTTTTCGCCGGAAGCGGAACGGCGCAGAAGGCGAATGTGCAGGACGACAATGTCGCGGCGGCCGGGCTTGATGCGATCGAGAACGTTGCCCAGATGGTAGAGAGCGTAGTGGTTGCTGACCGGAACAAGGATATTTCCTGGGCGCGCGCCGACGCCTTCGGGGGTCAGCTCGCCTTCGAGTGCGAGATTGAACTGATCCATTTCGACGCGCGCGGCGTTGGTGTGGTGGCCGCGGCGCTCCGATATGGTGAACACGATGTAAAGCAATACCGAGAAAGCGCCGCCAGCGACGGTGGCGACGGGCTTCGTGAACAAGTTGACAAACGCGATCAGGAATAAGGTAAGAGTGATCAGGCCGAGGCCGACGGGAATTTGCACACCGTTGATGTGGAAATTGAGAGGTACCTGAAAATCGCGCTGGCCGGGGCGGGTGTAGCGAAGAACGAGCACGGAGAGGCCATTCATCGCAAAACTCCAGATGACTCCGAAGGCATAGAGGTTGGCGAGAAAGGTCACATCACCGCGACTGATGATGATGGTTACGATCTGCAGGAATACGACGATGTTGATGATGCGGTAGCTGGTGCCGAAGCGGGGGTGCGGCTGGCGGAACCAGTCACTTAGCACACCATCTTCGGAAACGCGATTCAGGACGCCGTTCGAACCGACGATGGCGGTGTTCACGGCCCCGGCAAGAATTAGAGTTCCGACCACAACTACAAATCCATGAAAAAGAAGGCGGACGAAGATGGGGCCTTCCAGGCTCATGGCCAGGCCGCCAATTAAATTTTCCAGAAAGTGCTGGCGAACATCGTCGGGAATAATCATCACCGCGAAGAAAGAAACAAGGGAGGTGAACACCAGGCTGTAGATGAAAATTACGAGTCCGGCTTTGCGGAGATTTTGCAGCTTGGGGCTTTCGATTTCGCGGTAGACCTGCGCGAGGGATTCTTCTCCGCTCATGGCGAGGACGGAATGACCGAGAGCGATAAAGATGGCGATGATGCCGAACATGTGAGGAAGACTGCTGTGGGCCAACCATCCTAAAGCACTGGGGCCAAGCCGGAGATTGCGGGGATGCGGCCACGGTGGCAGGGACGAATGGCGCACGATGACGGTGTAGGTACACCAAGCGATCAACATGACCACCATGACGGTGACCAGCTTCATGATGTGTAGAGCCTTTTCGCTGGATTCCGAAACGCCTTTGGTGTTTTCCCACCAGAAATACGCGGTGACCACGACGGCAAATCCGGCGGAGATAATACTGATGCTTGCAGGGGCCAACGGGCCGCTGATATGCATGTACACCAGCAATTCACTGATGAGCCCAGCGAGATATTGGCCCGCGGCCACACCGCTGATGGGACCGGTGAGAACGTAATCGAACATTAGGGCGGATACGCTGAACTTGGCGAGCGTGCCACCGAGAGCGCTCTTGACGGCGCGATACACGCCGCCGCGGACGAACATGCTGCAGCTTTCCACGTACACCGCGCGAACGGCGTACGAAAAAACCATGATGGCCAGGATGAACCAGGGAGCTGTTTTGCCTATGTAAGCTTCGGCTTCGCCGCCTGCGTAGTAGGCAGAAGATGCAAGGTCGTTCAGGACGATGGCGGCGGCGCGCCAGAACGAGATGAATGTCAGGAGCGCCGTGGTCGCAACAATGACGCGCGGGACCCCGCCACCCCGGCTGCCTGTAACAGCAGGGGTATTAGAAATCGTACTCATGAATGGATATCGATTTACCCGAGACTAAAATCGTCGCACTTTTCGGGGGTGAAGTCTAGCAGCGGGGCAGGACCGGATAACCAAAAAATCGATTATTTAGCGAGATTACGAAACGTTGCGGCGCAATCTGGGCAAGGGCAGATGCTGCGCAGGTGCTCGTAGCTGAAGATGCCGGTATTGTGGCCGTCGTTGAAATTGATTTGCACCGCGTAATTGCCGACTTGCGTGGCGGACTGGGCGCGAATTTTGGGTTTGAACATGGGCAAGGCCGGCGAAGAAATGGGAGCAGATTTGGCGCCGGGGTGTTGCTGTTCCTGGTCGCGCTTCTCGTTGCAGGTGGCGCACGGGCATTCATCGCGGAGATAAGCGAAATCGTAATGGCTGGTGTGATTGTCGGCCCAGGTGATATCCACGCCTGCTCCGCTGGAGACGTGAATCTTAATGTTCAGAGGTTTTTTGCGCTGATCAACTGGAGTTGGCATGGATTCGGTTCAGGCTTCAGGAACGGCTGGGTTTGGCGTTGCCGTCGCAGCAATCTCCGGGCGGGATGGGATTACCGTGCGGGCACGTTTTTGGGTGACCAAGAAAAGTGCAGATGCGCTGATCGAGCTCGGGGCTGATGATGTGTTCGAATTTGCAGGCCTGGGTGTGGGCTTCGGAATCGTCGATGGCGAAAGTGTCTTTGAAAAGGCGCTCTGCAAGGCGATGACGGCGCACCACGTCGCGAGCACGGCGATTGCCCGTCTCTGTTAGATGCACATCGGTGTCGTGCATCTCCACGAGCTTTAGATCGGCCATGCGGCCGAGAGTGCGCGCGGAATCAAGCGCTCCGGGCGCGCCAGGCGCTCCGGGAATTCGAATGCTGTCGACTTGTGCGTTAGTGCCCTCTTCGCCACACATCCAGATACGCTCCAGCAAATGATCGAAGCGAATTTCGTCGTCAATGGAAATGGCGGTATCGGATTGCGTGGTGTCCAGGCTTAGATGGCCGTGGGCCAGTTCGATGCGGCGCCCAGCCTGGCGAGCGATGTCCGGATCGTGGGTGACCATCAGAATGGTGTGGCCGGCGTTATGCAAGGCGCGAAAAATATCGATGACCAAGGCTTCGTTGGCTTCGTCGAGGTTTCCAGTGGGCTCGTCAGCGAGAATTAATTTTGGCTGGTTGATGAGCGCGCGAGCAATGGCCACGCGCTGTTGTTCGCCGCCCGATAATTGCGCGGGGAGATGGGTGAGGCGGTCGCCGAGGCCGACTTTCTGTAAGGCATCTTGCGCTTGCTTCTCGTCCGTGACGCTGTGGAAGTATTGCGCGAGCATGACGTTTTCCAGCGCGGAAAGATACGGGATGAGATGAAATTGCTGGAAGACGAAGCCTACTTTTTCCGAACGATAGCGAACTAATTGACTTTCCGTGCGCTTGGAAAGATCCACGTCGTCGACGATGACGCGGCCGGAGGTGAGGGTGTCCAGCCCGCCGAGAATATTGATCAAGGTGGTTTTGCCGGAGCCGGATGGTCCCATGAGCGCGACCCATTCGCCGGGATTAACCGTGAAGGTGAGGCCATCGAGAGCGCGTAATGGGCCGTATTTTTTGACCAGCGATTCGACCACAACTTGTGGCGAGCTCGGCGCGATTCGTTCCGACAATTGTGAATCGAGCGGGCTCATGCTTCCCCCCGAAATACCGAGGCGGGAGAAATATTGGCGAGACGCCGGAGTGGATAGGAGCTGACGATGGCGACAAGAATTGTGAGGGCCACAGAAACAGGATACACAATGAGGCGCGGACGTGCTGCCACACCGAAAACCGTTTTGCCAAGCCAGATGGAAAGCAAGAGACCGGCTGCGGCGCCGACGAGGCCGCCGGCGAGACCCAGCAGCGCGGCTTCTGCGAGAAAGAGGCGCAGCACGCGACGGGTTGCGCCGCCGATGGCTTTCATCAAGCCCACATCATTTTTGCGTTCCATGGCGACGTTGGTCATAGCGGCCATGACGCACAGGCCGGTAAGAGCCAGCACCAGCGCGGTTGTGGCAGTGAGTAGTCCACTGACGCGAGTATAAATTTTAGCCTCGGCATCGGTGAATTGGCGCAAGCCATGCACGTCCGCTTCGGGAATATTTTGCGCGAGCGCGGCGATGTACTCGCGAATTTCGCGGGGAGTTCCAGCGACACTTAATTGTATGAGGCTGACTTTGTTGGGAAGCGAGGCGAGACGCTGCGCGGCGTCGAGAGTGACGACGATCTGGCTGTCTTGGGCATCGCCGCGGGCCTCGGCAATTACTGAAATGCAAGATTCTTGCGTTTTGTCGTTTTGCAGCGTGAGGCGATCACCCGGTTGCAGATGTAATTGCTGCGCGGCTTTTACGCCTACGAGGCAGAGATTTTTATTGTCGCGCGGAGTGACGATGGCGGATTTCAAGGAAGACTGATCGATCCGCGCTGTGCGCTGGCCTGCGATTACGGCGCTTACGGGCTGAACGGAGTTAGCTGCGGAGACGCTGGCTACCAAATAGAGATAGGAATCGGCGGAGGCGCGCGGAGGAAGCGATTGACGAACCTTTTCGACGGTGGATTCGTCCAGCGTGACAACGCCAGCGACGGAAGATTTGGTGTCGCGTGGGGTGACGATAATATTGGCGCCGAAAACGCGAAATTCTCTGGTGAGACGGTCGCGCGCATCGACTTGGAGATTCAGCAGCGCGGCCGTGAGTGCCGCGCTGGCGCCGAGAGCCAAGAGGATTACCAGCAGGCGGCCGCGTTGGGCTGCGAAGAGACGGCGAACGATGCGCCAGAACATTTTGCGATCGGGCATTTATTCGCCTCGCAAAATGGGCGCCGCTTCATAGCGCGAAGCACGATGAAGGGGGATGGCGCTGCCTAAAAGAGTTACGCATGCGGCGAGCGCCAGGATGATGATGAAGACAAGGATGGAAGGTTCGGGAGCTACGCCAAAGATTTTTTCGCCGAGGATGCGGGCGAGGATGATACCAATGGCGTAACCTACGCCGCCGCCAACAAAGGCGAGCAGGAGTTGTTCAGCGGCAAGAAGAAAACCGATGGTGCCGGCGCCGGCGCCAATGGCTTTCATGAGACCAATTTCGGAGCGTCGCTCGATAACGGCGGCGGCGGAAGATGCGCCGACAGCGAGTGCAGCGGCTAGTAATGCCGCGAAGGAGGCAAGCCAGAGCAGCGTACGCACGCGTGTGAGGATGCTGCCTTCTCCTTCTGCCACGCGGCGAATTACGTGGGCGTCCACGCCGGGCAAGACTTGTTCAATTTGATAGGAGATGGAGGAGGCGTAGGGGCTGCAGGACCAACGCTCGAGATCCGCTGCGTTCATGGTGGTGGGATTGCGGCGAGCGAAATCATCTTCCGGTTTCGTAAGCGCGCTGACGTAGAGACGTCGATACTGCCCGGGCTTGTTTGCGAGTTGCTGCGCGATTTGCAGGGGCGCGACGATGGCGTCGTCTTCCGGGCCGCCTGCGGAAAGAATTCCCGTGACGGTCAACGCAGTGCTGCGATCTGCGGAATTGATGTGCAGAGTATCGCCGGGCTTGATATTTGTACGCGCTGCGAAGGATTTGCCGACGATGGCTTCGGGAGCATCGTCCCGGAACCATTTGCCGTCAACGTGCCACCACGAATTGGTTTGATCCATTCCGGTTGCGTAACCGCGGCCGTCCGGAAGGGCTACGGAGTGGTGCGCCCAGGTTCCCGCTAGCGTGGTTTTGATCGGAGAGGAGGGAGTCGAATTGGTCGACGCATCGATAAGAACTTCGGTGGGAACTTCCATCACTGGCGCAAAACCGACAATATTGTTGCGCCAGAAAATTGTTTTGATTTTGCCCAAGTCCTGCTCGGGAAGATATGAGCCGGAATTCGCCGGACGATAATCGACACCACCAATTTGGAGAGGAAGCGAGTCAGCTTGCGGGGTGATGAGGAGATTCGCTCCCAGGGCGCGAAATTCATGCGCGAGACGATCGCCGACGTCGAGCGAAACGCTGAAGGCCGCGGTGACCACCGCCATACCAAGAGCGAGAGCCGCCCCGGTGAGCAACTTGCGGCGGGGGCGGCGTCCAAACGAATCGGCAACGAGGCGGAGGAACATAAATGGTGGAAGAGGAGGCGCTGCTAACGCGGAACCTCTTGAGCGGCGCGACCCAGGCTGGAAAGATCCATCACAATGTCGCTGCCATCGATGCGCGACGCGACTCCGATGGGATTGCAGCCACCCTGATCGCCGATCGTCGGAACATAGATGGCGGAGCCACAATGACGGCAGACAACGTTTTGGCCGTCCTGGCGGTAGCCTTCCGCGCCGCAGATGCGGCAAGCGTCGAGCGCGGTGCCGTAGCCGTTCGGTTTCTTGATGATCATGAAACGCAAATTCTGGTTGGCGACGTTCACGGTGAATAAATGCAATTTTCCATCATCGACTTGCGAGAGCGGGACGCGGACTTCCTGGCCGTTGGCGGAAACCGGCGTAGAGGATGGCGGAGCAGAATTGGCGCGCGCGTAAATGAAATCGGCGGTGAGCACGAGTATGACCACCAAACACGCAGTGGCGGCGGCCATCATCCAATTGCGTTGGCGGCGATTTTGCGATTCCAGCAGGCGTTTGCCTGCTTCACCAGTGACTTGAGTGGAGGCATTTTTTCTTGAGGCACTCTGCCATTCGCGAAGAACCAGCAATGCCGCGGCGCCAAAGATCAAGACGAAGAAAAATAATTCGTTGCGAACTACCGGACCGATTATGGCCATCTCAGTTTTGCTAGACGGCAGCCATTGCGCTTCGCTGAGTTCGTGCAAGCCGGTAATGGCAAGCTGAAAAGCCACGAGCATGAGGATGACGCTGGTGACGGCGAAGAATCGATGCAGCGGAACACGCAACGTGCCTTTGAAGAAAAATAGGCCAACGGCAACGGCGCCGGCAATGCCTATGAACGTGCCGATCCAGGTTTGCAAACCCGCGCTGGAGAGCTCGACGGCACGAAGAATGAGCGCAAGTTCAGCACCTTCACGCAAAACCATCAGAAAAACAAATAAAAATATGCCCCATCCTGCGGCCGTGCCGGCGCGCGCCGCGTAGGCCTCGATTTTTTTTTCTATTTCATTTTTCAAGTGGCGCGCAACGCGGTTCATCCATACGATCATCGTAATGACGAAGAAGGCCGCGACAAGCATCAAGAGGCCTTCGAAGCCGTCCTGGTTGATATGCCAGTTTTCGAGGGCGATGGCGACGGCCAGGCTGAGGGCGGCAGCCGCGGCGACGCCAAACCAAACGAAACGCGCGAGATGGGCGCGACCGGTGCGCGACAAATAAACGAGGATAATGCCTACTACAAGAGAGGCTTCGACACCTTCACGGAGGGCGATAAGAAAGGCCGCGAGCAAGGAGACTCCAATCTCCAGTTGTGAATCATTTGCAACTGAGATGTAGTGTACGCTCGCGTGCAATTACGGTCAAGCCGAGCGCGTTCCTCAAGATAGCTCACGGTAGAATGGATGGACCAACGTTAACGATGATTCGTGTGACACAACGCCCGCTTGGCTCCCTCTGTCTGTCTGCGTTGCTATTGGCTGCGCAATCCGAGGCCAGGAACCCAGCGTGGGCTGCCATCCCTTCAGGGGGGCAGGAAGAGGCGCGGCCGTCAAAGGGCGACGTGCCCAGGCATGACGTGCCGGTGCATGTCGATTTGAAACGCGCGCAGAAGGCAGCTGAGCGCGGCGACCAGGCAGAAGCTGCCGGGCATATCGAGGAAGCGCTGCTGCATTATCAAGAGGCGGCGTATTACGCGCCGAGAGAGGCGCGCTACATCGCAAAAGAAGCCGCGCTGCGTTCAAAACTGGTGCGCTCGCATGTGGACGTAGCGGAGCGCGCGGCGCTCGAAGGCCGCATGGAAAAGGCCACGGAGGAGTTGCGCCAGGCGCTGCACATCGATCCAGGAAATGCGATGGTGGCGGAACGGCTTACCCAGATGAACTCCATGGAGGATGAGCCTCCGACTAAAGCGCAACTGGAGATGACCGGCCTGCCAAAGTTACAGCCGAAGAGCGGTAAGCAGGACCTGGATCTGCGCGGGCAAACCAAGGCGGTTTATGAGGAATTAGCCGCGCGATTTGGAATAAAAACATCGTTCGATCCGGATGTGGCGGACCGCCAGGTGCGGCTGCGGGTAGAGAACGTCGATTTTTACACCGCGCTCATGTTGCTGGGGACGCAGAGCGGGACTTTCTGGCGAGCGCTGAACCCCACGCTGATTTTCGTGGCACCCGATAATCCCCAGAAGCGCAAAGATTACGCCCCAGAAGGGCAACAAGTATTCACATTGCCGGCGTCGGTGGCGCCCGACGAAATGACGGAACTGTTGCGCGTGCTGCGGGATATTACCGGCGCGACACATCTCGAACTGGATACACGAAGCCGCACGATTACGATGCGCGACACGCCGGAAAAATTGGCGGTAGCGGGAAAGTTGATTCAAGAAGTGGAGAAGGCGCGCGGAGAAGTTTTGTTGGATATCGAATTGCTGGAAGTGGACCGTGCCACGCTGCAAAAACTGGGTGTAACGCCGCCATCGTCCACGTCGCTTATTTTATTGACGCCGAACGCGCTGCGGACGCTGGCGAGTTCCACGGACCTGGCGAATTTACTTACCAACGCGCAGCAAGTATTCACCGGGCAAGGATTCTCCAGCATCCCGCCATTTATTCTGTTGGGCGGGGGATTGTCCACATTTTTGCTGACGCTTCCGGGCGCCACCGCGGACTTTTCGGATTCGCTTTCGCTGGTGCGCAGCGGCCGGGAAGTTCTGATGCGCGCGCAGGACAACAAGCCAGCGACGTTCTTTGTCGGAGATCGCTACCCGGTTACGTTGTCATTGCTGTCGAATAGTTTGGGCACCGGCGGAAGCTTCACGGGGACGCCGTCGGGCGTGACTTTTCCGGAAACGAACTTCGCTGTGGGCAGCAATCCGACAGCGCTGGTGGCCGCGCCTTTTACCGGTGGAACGCTGCCGGATCTGGCGGTGGTTTTTGATAATGCCGGAACGAATACGTTTACCGTGCTACAAAATCAGGATAACGGAAACTTCCTGCAAGTGGCCACGCCGCCAGTCACGCTGGGCACTAATGAAACCGGGCAAGTAGCAATCGGCACTGGAGTTTTTCGCTCCGATAGCACTAAATTCCCGACCGCGCAACCGCACGACGTGATTTTGGTGAACTCCACGTCAAATAACGTTTCGGTTTTGCTGGGCAATGTGGACGCCAACGGCGTAGCCAACGGAACATTTACGGAGGCTCCAGGCTCGCCGATTGCGGTGGGAAAAAATCCCAGTTCGATTATCGTGGCGGACTTTAATGGTGACGGGATTCAGGATTTTGCGGTCACCAACAAAGCGGACAATTCCATTTCTGTTTTTCGCGGGGTGGGCGATGGAACGTTCACACAATTTCCGGCATCGCCATTTTTACTGAATAAAGGCGGGGTGGCGGAAACGAGTCCAGGGGCTATGGTGTCGGGAACGTTCCGGCAAGGAGACACGTCGGATCTGGCGGTGGTAAACCAGACTTCCGGGAATGTTTCGATTCTGCTGGACAACATTGATCCCAATTCCAACATAACGTTCACGGAAGCGCAGAATTCGCCAATTGCCGTGGGAACCTCGCCGGTAGCCATTGCGACGGGGGATCTGAACGCAGATGGGGTAGGCGATCTTGCGGTGGTAAATCAAGGCGACAACACGCTAACGGTTTTGCTGGGGAGCACCACGATCAACGGAACGTTCACCCCCGCGCCAGGCTCTCCGTTGCCGACAGCTACGACTCCAGCAGGCGTGCAGATCGCAAATTTTGCGAATGGGGCTTCGCCCGATATTGCGGTGACCAATCAAGGCCAGAGCACGTTGAGCGTTTTTCTAGGGCTTGGCGCAGGAACATTTCAGACCGGAGTGGAACTGAATACGCCCGTGAGTCCCGGAGCGCTGATCGTGTCACAGCTTACCAGCAGCGGACTTCCGGATGTGGCACTGGTGGCGCAAGGTTCGACAACCGGTCAAGGAGTGGTGGCCGTTATACAAGATTCGTCCGCACTGGCGGCAGCGGGCAGTGGCACCGGACAGACGCCCTATCCAGGCGCGGAATATATGGATATCGGTTTGAAGGTGAAGGCTACGCCGTCGTTGCATCCGAACAACGAGGTTACCTTGGCACTTGAATTTGAAATTCGCGCGTTGGCGGGCGGAAATGTAAATGGCATCCCCATCATTTCGAACCGCACGCTGACGCAAACGGTGCGCGTGAGAGACGATCAGCCAACTTTGCTCGGCGGACTGACGGACCGCGAAGAGACCCGCGCGATTACCGGGCTGCCGGGATTTGCGGAGCTTCCGGGAGTGGGCTATGCGTTTGGCGGGCGAAACAACAATTTCAGTGATACAGAACTTATGATTTTGATCACGCCGCACCGGTTGCGTTCGCCGCAGCATGAGACGGGGACGATTTTTGCGGGGCATGGCGAGCGAGGGGTTACGCCGAGTACGTTGCCTTCGGAGCGGGTGCAGCCGCCATGATGCGGATTGAATAGCGCGCGCGGTGATGGAAATTTTTACAGCGTCTCTGGATAACTGCCATCACGAAGACAGAACCTACCGGGTAGATAAAATTCGCGGGCAGTCATGGCAGCGGGTCGAAGACTACCACGGGCTGGTAGGTACGGGGCACGACAGCTTCGGCGATGGCGATTAGTTTGCCTTGCTGACTGAAGACGCGCAGACGTGGTGGGCGAGGCTCACCGCCATCGAGTTGAGCGGTGGCGCCGGGTGGGCGCTCGACGCGGCCCGGTTGGATTTGCGCGACGGAAATATTAAATTTCGAGCCGTGGCAAACGCGACGTTCAATGACCGGTAAGACATTTATGCGCGGAAAATTGGGCAGCAAATTTTCCAGGCGAATCAGGCACGATTCGATTTTGCCCTGACGCCCGGCGGCCGCTAATTCTTCGAGCTGCACAGCCTGTTCCAGTGAAAATTCTCCCACGGCGGTGCGTGTAATTTCTGCGAGATGCGCGCCGCAGCCAAGCTTTTCGCCCATCTCATGGGCGAGAGCGCGAATGTATGTTCCCGAAGAGCACTCGATGGTGAAACGCGCGATGGGGCCGGCGATTTCCGTCAGGCGATATTCGAACAATTCCACTTCGACAGGTTTCAGCTCCACGGGCTGTTTTTTTCTGGCGAGTTCGTAGGCGGGGCGGCCGTGGATTTTTTTCGCGGAAAACGACGGGGGCGTCTGGGCCCAGCGGCCGACACGTTCGGCAGCAAAGCGCTCTAGTGTAGTGGCATCCAAAGAGGGCGCGGAATCCGAGCCTTGCGCTTGGCCGTCGGAGTCGTAGGTGTCGGTTGCAAAACCGAAACGGAAGCCGGCGTGATAGCGCTTGCGGCGGCCATTGTAGAACTGCACGAGGCGGGTGGCCTTGCCAAGAAGTAAAACGAGAACGCCGGTGGCTAGCGGATCGAGTGTGCCGAGATGGCCGATCTGCCGAAAGCCTACGAGATGACGAACGGCATCCACTACGTCGTGAGAGGTTTTGCCTTGCGGCTTGTCGATGACGAGGGCGCCGTCAAAAGGTATTGGTTGTGGCTGCTGACGCAAGATTAGTTTTCCTATTCGGAGTTCTCAATTATTGAGCCGCTACCTGCGAAGTTGTGGCATGCACTGGATAAGCTAACCCAAGACCCAGGCTGAAAACCGAGCCTGAGGGCACCCTCCGCGTGGGTTTAGTTCGGGGAAACGTATACGGATTCGCGCGCCCGGGATGTCTTGTCATTTCGAAACGTGAAATGTCGGCGCGCCGACATTTTATCAGCTTTGCGGAGATGGATTGGGTTTCTTTACTTCTTTCAGGAGCTGTTCGATGCGCTGCACTTTTTCCTGGGAAAGATCCAGGGTGAAATGCAGTTCCGGAACGCGGCGTAATTGAAGGCGTTCGATTAATTCGCGACGGATGTAGCCTGCGGCATGTTCCAGAGCTTTTATGGCGCCGGCTTGTTCCTCATCGGTGCCATCGACACTGACAAAAACGCGAGCGTGCTTCATGTCTTGCTGCACGCGAACCTCGTTGGCGACGACCATGCCTTCGAGGCGCGGGTCTTTCAGTTCTCCGACGAGCATGGCATTGATTTCGTGAGCGATTTCTTCGCCCACGCGCAGGTGACGATGATTCGCTGGACTCATGGTAATCCTGTAAGACGCTTACAAGTTTTGAAGCACTTTAATCGGATGCGCCTGCGATAGCAAACTTTGCTTGCCGCCAGGTATTTGGTGAACAAATATTTCGCGAACAGTTATTTCCTTAACAAAGGCAAAACAATTTCAAATCACCTCGACGCCATGGCTTACCAAAAGCGGGCCTAGAATATTGTCCGCTTCGGCCAGAACATGCTGCAAAGATTCCTGCACCTGATGTTCTTCGTTTGAGAGGGTTACCACACCGACTACGGAACGTTGCCAGGTGTCATGATGCTCGAGCTCCGCCACGGCGACATTAAATTTCGCGCGCAGACGATCTTTCAGGCTGCGCAATACCTGGCGCTTGTCCTTGAGCGATTGCGCATGCTGGATGTGAAGCTCGAGAGTAAGCAGGCCGACGGGCATGCGCGGCTCCGGAGACGAAATTAACAGCTACAAATTGGCAGCTACCTGCTGCGCGAGGTCGCAGCGGTATTGATGTTGCGTTCGGCGGCGGCTTCCGCAGCAGAAACCTTGGTGACCTGGAAGCATTCCAGGACATCGCCGACTTTCACGTCATTGAAATTGGCGATGCCCGCGCCGCACTCAAATCCGGTGCGAACTTCGCTGACATCGTCCTTAAAGCGTTTCAAGGAACTGAGCTTGGAGGTGTAAATCACGGCGCCGTCACGCAACACGCGAATTTGCCCGTCGCGTTTGAGCACGCCATCCACGACGTAGCAACCGGCGACGGTGCCGGTGCCTTTAACGCGGAAGGTGTTGCGAACTTCGGCGCGGCCCAGGTAGGTTTCGGTGACGACAGGCTCGAGCAGGCCTTCCATGGCTTTTTTAATTTCGTCGGAAACTTCGTAAATGATGGTGTGGGTGCGAATGTCGACATGCTCTTGTTGCGCGAGATCCGCAGCCTTGCGATCGGGGCGAATACCGAAGGCAATCACGATGGCCCCCGACGCGGAGGCGAGCAGCACGTCGTTTTCGGTGACCGCGCCAACGCCCGAGCCGATGATTTTGAGCTTCACCTGATCGGTAGAAAGCTTGGGCAACATTTCGCTGAGTACTTCGACGGAGCCCTGCACGTCAGCCTTGATGACGATGCCGAGTTCCTTGACGTCGCCAGCTTTCAGCTGTTCGTGCAGTTGGTCGAGGGTGATGCGCGCGCCGCTGCTGCGAGCCATTTGCGCGTCACGCTGCTTGCCCTGGCGATATTCCACGATGTGGCGAGCCTTGGCTTCGTCAGTGACCTGGAAGTGGTCGCCGGCATCGGGCACGCCCTGCAAGCCAAGAACTTCAACGGGCGTGGAAGGCGGAGCGTCAATTACGGGACGGCCGCGATCGTCAAACATGGCGCGAACCTTGCCGAAAACCGCGCCGCAGATAAAAAAGTCGCCGGGCTTCAAAGTGCCGTTCTGCACAAGGATGGTGGCAACCGGGCCGCGGCCTTTGTCGACGCGCGATTCCAAAACGGTGCCGCTCGCGGGGGCGTCAGGATTGGCTTTAAGTTCGCGGAGGTCGGCAACGAGCAAAATGGTTTCGAGCAATTTGTCGAGACCCTTCTTCTGCTTGGCGGAAACTTCCACGAATTCTGTGTCGCCACCCCACTCGGCGGGCATCAGGCCAGCTTCTGTGAGTTGGCGCTTTACGCGCTCAGGTTGCGCTTCCGGTTTGTCGATTTTGTTGATGGCCACAATGATGGGAACGTGCGCGGCTTTGGCGTGATCGATAGCTTCTTTGGTTTGCGGCATCACACCATCGTCAGCAGCTACGACCAGCACGACGATGTCGGTAACTTTGGCGCCACGCGAACGCATGCGGGTGAAGGCTTCGTGACCGGGAGTGTCGACGAAAACGACGCTGCGATCATTGACGACGATTTTGTAAGCGCCGATGTGCTGGGTGATTCCGCCGGCTTCGCCGCCTGCGACATCGGCTTGACGAATGGCATCGAGCAAACTGGTTTTACCGTGGTCCACATGGCCCATGACGGTAACGACCGGCGGACGAGGCTTGAGGCTTTCCTTGGTTTCTTCCTTGGCAACTTCAAGAACCATTTCCTCTTCGAGAGAGACGACGCTGACTACGCCGCTGAAAGCTTCGGCCAGCGTGGTAGCGGTGGGCACGTCGAGAGCCTGGTTGATACTGGCGAAGACACCGCGATCCAGCAAATTTTTGAGCAATTCCTTGGCGCGCACGTCAAGTTTCTCGGCGAGTTCGCGAATAGTGATGCCTTCGGTGATGGTGACCTCACGCGGGGCGCGTGGCTCCGGGGGCGCAATGACAGCAGCGGCCGAGCGGCGATCGCCCATACCGGGGCGTTGACGAGTGGGATGGAGCTTGCGCTCGCCTTCTTGCTCGCGCTTGTCGGCAACGGGTCGTTGACGTTGAGGCGGCTTACGAGTGTAAAGCGGCTTGCCGGGCTCGGCCTTGGGCGGAAGCTTTTCCGGGAAAGGCGGCAGCATGCCCGGACGGCCGGGAGCGCGAGGGCCGGGGCGCGTGCCTGTGGGGATGGAACCGCGCCGTTGTTCAAATGGACGAGCGGGCGCGCTGCCCGGACTTCCGGCGGGACGCGGCGTGAATGTTCTTCCCTGCGCGGGCTGCTGCGGGCGCATGGGTTGGCCTGGGCGGGGACCGCCCGCGGGACGTTGGGCTCCCTGACCAAGGGGACGCGAAGCTCCATGTGTGGTGCTGGGAAGTGGGCCGCGGTTGCCTGAGGGCAAAGGCGGACGCGGCGGCATCGCGGAGCGCGACGCAGGCGATCCGGCGCGCGACGGAGTAGTAGACGAAGCGGCAGGGCGCGCAGCGGGCGGTTGAGGGCGAAGACCCGATGGTGACGGCGTTGCCGGGCGTTGGACTGCCGGGGCGCCCGATTGCGCTGCTGGAGCCTGTGGGCGAAGCGGTGTTGCTGGCGGCGCGGATGGACGAAGAGGCGCGCCCGGTACCGCGACCGGTCTGACGACGTGAGGTGCGGGCGCTGAGGGTGTAGCGGACACGGATGGCGCTGCTGAGGGTGGCGCGGAGGGCGTGGCGGGTTTTGCCGCCGGAACAGTTGCCGGTGGAGCAGCCGCAGCCGGTGACCTAGCGGGTGCCGGGGCCGAGACAGATGGAGTTGCCGCTACCGGCGCAGGCACAGTGGGAGCCGGCCTGGTGCGTGCCGCTTTGGCGGCCGCTTCCTTCGCCTGCGATTCGGCTTTCGCGGTGGACTGTGCGGTGGATTCGTCTTCAGACTCGCCTTTAATTTTCGCGCGAACTTTTACGGCGACGTCTTCTGGAATGGAGCTCGAGTGAGTCTTCTTTTCCGTGACGCCATAACCCGGCAAAAGATCGATGATGGCCTTGGCCTTGACTTCCAGCTCGCGGGCCAACTCATTAATACGGACTTGATTTGCTTCGCTCAGGACTTAGCCTCTTCCGGTTGCTCCGCATCGCCGTCGGCGGATTCGGCGGCACCCTCTGTTGCAGTAGCATGTTTTGATTTTTCTGAATGCGTTGTTGAGCCGGTGGATTCGGCGCTGGCCTCTTCCACATTTCCGGCGGTTTCGGTATCCGGCGACGCGCTGGTGTCGACGTCCGCGGAAGCTTCTTCCGTGTTGGTTTCGGTTTCGGCGGAAGCTTCAGAATTTTCCGCAACTTCCTCCGATGCTTGTTCGCCTTCGGCGACAGCTTCAGAGCCTTCCGCGCCTTCGACGGCTTGCCCGCCTTCTTCGGTCGCGACGGCTGTTTCGCCACCTTCGTAGAAGCGATTCACGGCCTGATAAATCTTGTCGACCATTTTTTCGCCGATGCCGGGAATTTCCATCAACTGCTCGGGGGTCATGGCAGCCAGCGCTTCCACGTTGGTGATGCCGGCGGCTTCCATTTTTTCGATGGTCTTGGCGCCGACGCCGGCGAGAGAAGTGAGCGGTGTAGCGGGCGCGGTGAGACGGGTCATCTGGTCTTCGATTTCGCGGCGCTTTTCCTCTTCGCTCTTGATGTCGATATCCCAGCCGATGAGCTTGCTGGCCAAGCGGACGTTCTGACCTTTTTTGCCGATGGCTAGCGAGAGCTGCGAGTCTTCGACGATGACTTCCAGCTTGTGGGCCTCGGGGTCAGTGATCTGCACACGCGTAACTTTCGCGGGGCTCAAAGCTTTTTGCGCGAAGGCCACGGTTTCTTCGCTGTAGGGAATAATGTCGATTTTTTCGCCGCGCAATTCGCGGATGATGGATTGCACGCGCATGCCCTTCATGCCCACGCAAGCGCCGACGGGGTCCACGTCCTTGTCGCGGCTGGCGACGGCAACCTTGGTGCGCTCACCGGCTTCACGGGCGGCAAAGCGGATTTGCACGGTGCCATCGTAAATTTCGGGGACTTCCATTTCAAAAAGGCGCTGCACTAGCGAAGCGTCGGCACGCGAGACGATTACTTGCGGGCCTTTGGCGGCGCGGTCCACCATTTTGATGACCACGCGTAGACGCTCGCCGATGTTGTAAGTTTCCAGTTTGGATTGCTCACGCTTCGGCAAGCGAGCCTCGGTGCGGCCCATGTCCACGATCAAATCAGGGCCTTCGGCGCGCTTGACGATGACGGTAACGAGCTCGCCCACGCGAGTGTGATATTCGTTAAAGATGGTGTCGCGCTCGGCTTCACGCACTTTTTGCAGAATTACTTGCTTGGCGGTCTGCGCGGCAATGCGCCCCAGCACGTCGGTGGGCTTGGCAAGAATAATTTCCGAGCCGACTTCCACCTCAGGATTTTTTTTCTTGGCGTCGGTGAGGCTGACTTCCTTGTTGGAGTCGGTGACCTGCTCGACGACGATGTGCACGGAAAACACGTCAACCTGGCCGGTCTCCTGGTTGAACTTGGCGCGCAGATCTTCTTCGGTTTTGTAATACTTTCGCGCGGCAACGACCATGGCGTCTTCGATTGCGGACACCACCACCTCAGGCTCAATGTGCTTTTCGCGACTGAGCATTTCAATCTGTTGGTAGAGCAGATTCGCCATTTCTAAGTTCCTAGAGTCCTTGCGACGCGAGAATAATATTCCGCGCGGCGATGATTCAAATTCGCGTAGCTAGAATTCGACAACCAGGTTCGCTTTGCGGATGGCATCGAGCGGAATTTCAACTACTTTCGCTTGCTTGCCTTGCAATTCGATGCGAACTTTGCCGGGTGATACGCCCGCCAAGCGCCCTTCAAAAAACTTGGCGTCGCCGACCGGCTCGGTGGTTACAATCTTGGCCTTACGGCCCCGGAAGCGCGCAAAGTCGGCCGCCTTTTTCAAGGCCCGGTCCATACCTGGCGAACTGACTTCCAGGAGGTAGCCGGGTCCCGGAATTAAATCCTCAACGTCGAGAATCACGCTTAACTGCTGGCTGACGCGTTCGCAATCCCCATGAGTAATTCTCGGATAGGGGTTGCTTGGCGGTGCTTCGACCGCATCGGAAGCCTCAGGCCCACTCGAGTCCGTGGCATCGTTGGCGTCTCGTGCAGCGGCTCGTTCCGGGAGGCGGTCTATATACACCCGGAGGAAGCGTTGTTTTCCAACTTTCCATTCGACGTCGGCGATTTCCAGACCTTCCGAACGCGCCACCCGCTCGGCAGCCTGGCGGACTTTTTCCAGATCCAAGCGAAGACTCCCCGGCCTATGCCGGTCCAGCTAGCGCTGTAACCGCGAGCAACAAAAAAGTGGGCTTGCGCCCACCCATTCGTGCGACCCGCTTCAGAGCGAAAGAAGAGTATATTCCCGC